>Ga0209187_1000594_pt1 | contig 57843 bp, 43 predicted proteins | sample BantaG_FD_187430 | JGI IMG/M metagenome (GOLD analysis project Ga0209187, IMG submission 187430) | Marine algal microbial communities from Bantry Bay, Ireland - BantryBay_4 metaG (SPAdes) (version 2) | ecosystem: Host-associated > Algae > Red algae > Unclassified | place: Bantry Bay, Ireland...
CATCAAGAATATCTAATGGTATATTGGAAGGGACAAATAGTAAAATACAACTTGCTAAAAGAAGAGCACGAGGATATAGGAATACTCAGAATTTTATCAATATGATCTATCTAATTGCTGGAAAATTGAAATTTGACTACCCACACCAATCAACATAGAACCAAAAAACTCAATCATAGCCGTAGCTATGATGAGTATTTTTAACGCAGAGATTGACTAATTCTATTATAATATAACCGACATTCTAATATTTAAATGGTATAACGCAAATAACATTTAAAACATTAAATATGCATCCGATAACAAGTAATTAAAACTACTGCAATGTCCTATCTAAAGTAATTGTCTAATAAGAGGATCAGTTAATAAGAAGATTGTTATTACTTATTAAAAATCGACTTTGTAATCGCTCCATCACTGACCCATCACTTTAGTCCTCTCAGTATAGTATATTTGCAGATTGTAATTCAGAACTGACAAATACTTATGAAAATCACCTTTCTAAGCCATATGGGCTTCTTAATTGACTTTAATGGTACAAAGCTTTTGTTTGACCCGTTCATCACTGGCAACCCTAATCCAGGTCCTATAAAGGCTGCGGATATAGAATCAAATTGGATTCTTGTCTCTCACGGGCATGCTGATCACGTCGCTGATGTAGAACCGATTGCTAAAAAGAATAATAATAAGATCATATCTAATTACGAGATCGTTAACTGGTTTGGTCAGAAAGGCGTAGAAGGTCATCCACTTAATCAAGGCGGTAAGGCTAAATTTGAATTTGGTACTGTAAAATATGTAAATGCCGTACATACCAGCGGACTACCCGATGGCAGTTACGGAGGTAACCCAGGCGGTTTCGTCGTATGGGATGATAGCAATTGCTTTTACTTTGCTGGAGATACCGCATTGACTAAAGACATGGAATTGATTCCTTTGACATGTCCCAAGTTAGATTTTGCAATATTACCGATAGGCGACAACTTCACTATGGGCTATGACGATGCCGCTATAGCTGCAGAGATGATTCAGTGTGATATAATCATCGGAGCTCATTATGATACTTTTCCTTACATAGAGATCGATGCTGAAGCTGCTAAGAAAGCTTTTGCCGATAAAGGCAAGACACTATTACTTCCCGCTCTCGGAGAAACCATTGAAATATAGTTATGGCTAAAATAATTACTATTGCTAATCAGAAAGGTGGTGTAGGAAAGACTACGACTGCAATAAATCTCGCAGCAGCTATAGCTATACTCGACAAGAAAGTGTTACTCGTAGATGCCGATCCTCAAGCTAATGCCACTTCAGGCCTTGGTATTAATCCAGATGGACTTGAGAACACATTGTATGATTGTCTTATTAATAATATTCCAACAGAGAATGCAATACAGAAATCTGATGTAGTCAATCTCGATGTCTTAGGTGCAAGCATAGATCTCGTAGGCGCAGAACTTGAATTGGCCAATGTCGATAACCGGGAGTTTATATTAAAAAATGTACTAACACAAGTAAGAGATAACTATGATTATATATTCATTGATTGTCTGCCTTCATTAGGTATCATTACAGTTAACGCATTGACAGCAGCCGATAGCGTATTAGTCCCTGTTCAATGTGAAGTATTCTCCCTACAAGGACTGGGTAAACTAAAGAATACAATATCTCACATAAAGTCAACACTAAATCCCAAGCTCGAGATAGAGGGCATCGTTTTATCAATGTTTGACAAGCGATTAAGATTAGCTAAGATGGTCGTACAGGAAGTCCATGATATGCTTTCTGACAAGATATTCGATACTATCATACATAGGAATTCTAAGATAGGAGAAGCACCAAGTGTAGGCAAGCCGGTTATACTTTATGATGTAGCAAGTAAAGGCTCAAGGAATTTCTTAAATTTAGCTAATGAGTTCATAATATTGAATGAACCAGAAACATCGAGTAAGCTGAATGCCGAACAAGAACCTAAGATCGACTAAATTGTAAACCAAAATGAGTAAAAAAAACAAAGAAAAGCTGGGCAAAGGATTAAGAGCATTATTAGGCAATATAGAGAAAGTAGATACATCGACTTCTGAAGATGTAAAAAAAGAAGTTGTACAAGAATTAAGTAAAAGCATAGCCGAAATTCCAATTAAAAATATAGAACCTAATCCATTCCAACCAAGAACAGATTTTGATCAGGAAGAATTACTGGAGCTCGTCCAGTCTATAAAAACGCATGGCATAATACAGCCGATAACCTTAAGAAGTCTTGGTGTAGATAGTTATCAGATTATATCGGGAGAGAGAAGATGGCGTGCATCAAAACTTGCTGGATTAAAAGCAATACCTGCCTACATCCGTATTGCTGATGATCAAGGCATGTTAGAATTAGCGATAGTCGAAAATATTCAAAGAAGTAACTTAAATGCGCTAGAAGTTGCAATTTCATACCAAAGACTCTTAGATGAATGTAATCTTCAGCACGAAGAATTAGCAGAACGTGTAGGCAAGGAGAGAAGCACTGTCACTAACTACATGAGGCTACTGAAGCTTCCACCTGATATACAATCTGCTCTTAAAGAAGAGAAGATATCGATGGGGCATGCGAGAGCTCTCCTTGCGGTAGAAGATGTGACTACTCAATTATTTCTGTACAAGAAAGTAGTCAGAGAATCACTCTCTGTCAGAAATACAGAAAAGCTTATAAGAGATCAGAAAAAAGGAAAGTCACCTTCTGATACTAAGTCTTCTAAAGCTGAAATCCATCCCGAAGTCAGGAAAATAAGAGACAGGCTATCATCTAACTTAGGTACAAAAGTAGAGATCAGCAGATCAAAAGATGGCAAAGGAAAAATAGTAATACATTTTTCCTCCGACGAAAGATTCAATGATATTATAGATTCTATAGAAGAATAACGTTCGAAGTTTTATAATTTAAATCACAGTTAGACGTTTCATATCGAATGGCTCACATAGTAAATATTGCACAACCCCGTATCAGAGTTATACTCTCTGTCGCAATACTACTGTATAGTTACTCTTACTCCATTTCTCAAGTAAAAATAGATACGGCTGCTCAGACTGTGGATACTTCTACTATTATCAAAACGGAAGTAAGCCCCCTAGAAGAAAACCCTATTGAGAGTGATGTAGAATTACCAAATTTTGAGACAGAGCAAGACTCTTTAGATTACTATAGAAATCTCCAAGAACAACAAGACAGTATTGCGAGATCATATGGAAATCTTGATAAAATAAATGAGGGAAAGCAAGAAGAAGAAGAAGAAGAAGAAGAAGAAGAAGAAGAAGAAGAAGAAGAAAAGAACGATAAATCAAAGGACAAAACAAAAACAAAAGGAGATGACGGCTACGGTATCTTCAGTATGTTCCAAGGTAATCCGGGGAGAGCAGGACTTTATTCATTAGTAGTTCCAGGACTGGGTCAAGCTTATAATAAGAGATGGTGGAAAATTCCTTTGGTTATAGCGGCTGAAGCTACAACGATCTATATACTACAAGATAGAATTTCTAAATGGAATTTCTGGGATGACGAATATCGCAGCATAATTGATGGCAACCCACCCTCCAATCCTAATTTCAATGTAACAAGTGCTGATAGAGAAAGAACAAGCGCCAGATCTAACAAAGACAATGCGTGGATAGCACTCATTGCAGTACACATTATCGTTGCTGCCGATGCATTCGTAGATAGGCATCTGATAGAATTCGATGTGGATGATGATCTCTCTATCAAAGCCTCACCAATTGCACCTTATCCAGGACTCAATTTGGTTATGACCTTTTAGATTTCTTTTCTAATCTATAATCTGACCATCTCTGAACTTAACGATCGTTGCGTTAGGATACACGACCTTAACCGTCTCATCAGAGAACTTAATGACCTCATTAAGATTAGCAAAAGATCCTATTAAATATTTGTAACCGCTACCTGTATTAACTTCTACGAGATCACTATGTGTAGTGTAAAGGTCATTTTTAGCAGATATCGGATTGGCCGTTTCTTTAATGACAATCTTATATATTATATCTGCAGAATTATCCACGACGTTATCAGAAATTACCTCTTGAGAAACAGGATTCTCTTCATCAATAACATCTTGAGCCATATCAGACTTCTGATCATCAGAGATTTTCTCTGTTGCTATATCTTCTACAATCTTATCTGCTACTTTTTCAGATTCTGCAGGTTCAGTATCCTCCACTTTTACCTGACCTCCAAAAGCCAATTCTTCCATCTCCTTCTCAGCTCGTGCCATCATCTTCATTTGCTTAAGAGACCTAAGTGGTTCATCTGATTTGACGATATCTATAATTTTTAATTCCGTCCTTCTGTTATAGGCATGTTGCTTTTCAGAACATTTGTAACCATCAACACATTCATTACGCAATTGTGTCTCACCATATCCATTGGATATAATTCTATCTTCATCGATACCCTTGTCTATAAGATATAGAACAGCGTTCTTAGCTCTCCTATCGCTAAGTGCTTTATTACTATCTGCATCACCACGAGCATCAGTATGAGCTCCAAGTTCGACCTTAATTTCGGGATTATCTTTCATCATTCTTGCAAGCTTATTAAGCTCACGCTTAGCACCCTGCTTTAGGTAAGCTTTTCCGAGATCATAATATAGATCGTTCAGTACGATAGTCTTACCAGAGAATGCTGTTTCTAAGCTTACATTCGCCAGTAGTACACCGATCTGATTATTTCTACTAAGGTTTTCTGTAACTCCTGGTGTCACACTTCCGAGCCCCTCAAAACAAAGTATACAGCCTTCTACATCAACGAATGCTTCGATTCGCTTTGCGATGTAACCTTCCTTTCTTATTAATATGGTATAATGATTACCCTTGAATAGAGGCAAACCAAATTGTGGAGTAGGATGATGTTCTAAGACCTGTACTTCTTCAAATGTAGTATTATTAAATACATCTATTCTTGTATCTGAAATCGCGTCAACAATAGAGTCCTCACTATTCCGCTCTTCTGCCATTGTTAAGTCAAACAAATATCCGGGCAATCTTTTCATCTGAGCTTTCACAAATATTTTATTATCATCAGTCTTAGAATCTCCTCTTAATTTCATGGTGAGATCTTCGTACAACTCAGAAGTCAACTTAAGCGTATACTCATCTTTGTAAGGAACAGTAGAAAAGAAATGGCCTTCTTTATCAGCAACAGTAGTTTTTAAGACATCATCGCCAGACATAATCACTACTTTTGCGTCAGCAATAAAACCTCTATTACCCGTCTCAAATGTGTAACCATCTATTATTACAGTCTGAGAGCACAATAAAGAGGAACATATTATAGATATAAATAATGTGAAAATAATCTTCATAGCCGGTGTTATATTAAGTGATAATGAAGTTATAAATTATTTGTAGTAAACAAAGAATTAGAAAATCTTAAAAGGATAATAATGAGAATTATATATCTGGGTACACCAGAATTTGCGGTTCCATCACTGGATATCCTATATAATGCAGGTTATGATATAGTCGGCGTCATCACATCTGTAGATAAATACGGTGGCCGAGGAAGAAAAGTCCTCATAGAATCTGCCGTAAAGAAATATGCCATTTCTAAAAATCTTAACATTCTCCAACCTAAAAACCTCAAGAGCCCACAATTTATTGAGGAATTACTAGCACTAAAAGCAGACCTTCAGATTGTCGTAGCATTCAGAATGCTTCCTATCTTAGTCTGGGACATGCCTCCTATGGGCACCTATAACTTGCATGGATCTTTATTACCTAAGTACAGAGGAGCGGCTCCGATTAACTGGGCTATCATGAAGGGAGAATCAGAAACTGGTGTGACAAGTTTCAAGCTTAAACACGAAATAGATACTGGCTCTATCCTACTCCAAGAAAGGGTCAAAGTATATGATGATGACAATGCAACTGCAGTCCATAATCGCATGATGTATATCGCAGCGGATGTCATATACAGGTCTGTGAAGGCTATAGAATCTGGAACAGTTGAGCTTACTGAACAGTCAGATAACCAAGCAACTCATGCTCCCAAATTAAATAAAGAAAACACTAAGATAGATTTCAATAGATCTGTAAAACAAGTCTACAACTTCATAAGAGGACTCAGCGTGTATCCTTGTGCTTGGTTCAAAATAGATGGAAAGCTAACTAAGGTATATAGCTCCAGCATTGATGAAGATACATCGACAACAGAACCTGGCACTATAGTTAGTGATAATAAGTCCTATCTCAAGGTAGCCTGCAAGGATGGCTATATTCGTCTCAATGAGATACAGATGTCAGGAAAATCTAAGATGAAAATTAAAGATTTCTTGAATGGATACAACATAGAGAGTATAGATGATAGCGCAATTTAGTAACTATTATATGCGTATTTTAATAAGACTTAATACGTAGATCGAAACGAATATTCTTGAAAATTAGAATTTAGATTAGGAATATAACAAAGCATATAATACATTTGAGTATGATTATGAATACAAATACATGTTGGTGGTGGCTTAATAATTATCTCATCTTGCGGGAAAGTTGATAGCTAACATTAATTATTAATATATAAAAATGGCTTGTCGCATCCCGACAAGCCATTTTTTTTTGTACTCGAAGACAATAGAAACCATAGTTAAAAAAATAGCCAACCAGCATAGATGCAAAATTAGATATGAAATACATACGACAATCACAAAAAATAATATCAGATCTCTATACACCAGTAGGATGCTTTCTTAGGCTCAGACAAAAGTACCATCAGGTATTATTGCTCGAAAGTTCTGACTATTCAAGTAAAGAAAACAGTAAGTCTTTCATCTGCTTTAAGCCACTTGAAGGCATAGAAGTCAAGGGTACGCTAATCAAAAAATACAACCAGACGGAACAGTACAGCTACGACAAGCCTGAACCAGAAATCTTAAATGAGCTAAAAGAATTTGTTAATGATATAAATGTATCAGATGGCGGTGATATGCATTCTGTATTTGGATATTCTTGTTATGAAAGTGTAGAATATTTTGATACACTACAATTTGACAAATCAAAAATTACTGATGCTATTCCAACAATGAAGTACGACTTCTACAAGTATATGATTGTGATAGATCACTACTACGATCAGATGGAAATACATGAGTATCTTGAAGATGGAGAACCTTCCTCTATCAACAATATCATACAGATGCTCAACTATAAAGATGTGCAGACCTTCTCATTTAATACTGACGGACAAGAAAGCTCTAACATAGAAGATGAGCATTATAAGTCTAATATCAGACAAGCTAAATCACACCTACAGAATGGAGACATATTTCAAGTCGTCTTATCACGTAGATACGAGCAATCATATTCTGGTGATGTCTTCAACGTATACAGAAGTCTAAGATCCATCAATCCAAGTCCATACCTCTACTTTTTTGATTATGGTGGTTATAAGATATTCGGATCATCACCAGAGGCACAGATCAGCATATCAGAAACTACGGCTGAGATACACCCTATAGCTGGCACATTCAAGAGAACCGGAGACACCTTATTAGACATAGAAAAAGCCGCCGAACTAAGGGAAGACGCAAAAGAAAATGCTGAGCACGTTATGCTCGTAGACTTAGCTCGTAATGATCTGAGTAAACATACGACTAATGTCCATATCAAGAAGTATCAAGAGATACAATATTTCAGTCACGTCATACACCTAACCTCTGTTGTAGAAGGCACACTAAGAAGTAGAGAAGATGCATTAGAGATATATGCAGATACATTTCCTGCGGGTACGCTATCTGGTGCACCCAAGTATAAAGCCATGCAGATCATAGATAAGCTGGAGACTACTGGCAGGGGGTTCTATGGAGGTGCTATTGGAATGATAGGTCTCAATGGCAATGTCAATCAAGCGATACTTATAAGATCATTCTTAGCAATGAATAAAAAATTACGCTACCAAGCTGGAGCAGGTATAGTCATAGACTCTAACGAAGAAAGCGAACTACAAGAAGTCAACAATAAATTAGCTGCATTAAAAGCAGCCATTAAGCAAGCAGAATCTATCCGTTAATTTATAGTAACAAATACCTTGATCATGGAAAAGAAGATCGTCATTATAGATAATTATGATTCATTCACATATAACCTCGTACACATTATAGAACAAATACAAGGTCACAAAATTGACGTATACAGGAACGACGAGATAAGTGTAGATGAATGTGGTAGGTACGATTACATAATTATTTCTCCAGGTCCAGGCCTCCCTAATAAAAGTGGCAACACAATGGAGATAATAAGAACTTATTATACATCTAAGAAAATATTTGGTGTATGCTTAGGACTGCAAGCGACTGTGGAAGTCTTTGGTGGTCAACTTAAGAACTTATCTAAAGTTTATCATGGCATAGAGACGCCAATGCATGTGATTAAAGATTCTCCGATCTATCAAGATATCGAAGAAGAATTTATAGCAGGACGCTACCACTCGTGGGTTGCTGATACAGTAAATTTTCCAAAAGAGTTAGTGATAGATTGCGTAGATAATGCTAATGAAATTATGGGCTTACACCATAACGAGTATCCATTATATGCAGTCCAGTTTCATCCAGAATCTATAATGACTCCTGATGGGCCTTCTATGTTACGTAACTTTCTTAATCTTTAAGACAAGTTGTCCATTTGTATATAAAGGTCAATAAGTAGAAGTAACAACAAGCGTAAAATGCAAAGAATTTTGAAGGCAAGGATACCACAAGAACCTAAACAAAATACATGAAAAAAATCTTTACAAAATTATTCAACCATGAGAAGCTTAGTGCCACTGAAGCCAAGCAAATCTTAGTCAATATATCTGAGAGTAAATATAATGATGCACAGGTAGCAGTATTTATGGGCGTGTATATGATGAGATCTGTAAGCGTAGAAGAATTAAAAGGATTCAGAGATGCATTATTAGAGCTATGCCTCCCATTTGATATCGAGGGGATACAATCTACAGATATGTGTGGGACAGGTGGAGACGGCAAGAATACTTTTAATATATCTACGACAAGCTCATTTGTAGTTGCTGGAGCAGGATATAAAGTCACTAAGCATGGCAACTATGGTGTGTCATCAATATGTGGCTCGTCTAACGTACTAGAGCACATAGGCTTTAAGTTCTCAGCCGACACAGACTTACTTAAGAGACAATTAGATAAGACAAATATATGTTTCATCCATGCGCCTCTCTTCCACCCTGCTATGAAGGCTGTAGCTCATATAAGAAAACGATTAGGGGTGAAGACATTCTTCAATATGCTCGGCCCTATTGTTAATCCTGCACGACCTACACATCAGACCGTAGGGGTATTCAATATAGAACTGGCTCGACTATATCAGTATCTACTTGAGAATGAAAATATAGAATATAATGTCCTACATGCATTAGACGGTTACGATGAGATATCGCTGACAGGTGAGACACTCAGAATAGATAATCGTGGTGAAACAATTATTGATGCATCAGACTTTAATACAATGCAGTTAAGTCCAGAAAGCATTCATGGAGGAACTACGATAGAGCAATCTGCAAAGATTCTTATGGATGTACTAACAGATGAGGCTACTGAGGCACAGAAAAGTGTGGTACTTTGTAATTCCGCAGTCGCCATACAAGCATTTGAAAGAGATAAATCAATAACAGACTGTTATATGATAGCGAAAGAATCTATAGAATCAGGTGCCGCTAATAAGGCGCTACACCAACTTCTAAAGCCTTTGTGATACTTATAAGTTTTATAAATTATAAGCTCATTAAGACAGAGACCATCACCGAATTAAACACAAATTAAAAAGCACCTAACAATTGAATATCCTCGAAAAAATTATAGAGACTAAGAGAAGAGAAGTAGCGGAATCTAAAACTGTAGTACCACTCAGTACCATTGCAACAAGACGACTTTACAATAGATCAACTTACTCGCTTGTTAAAATTCTAAAGACTTCTGATAGTCTAAATATAATCTCTGAATACAAACGAGCATCTCCATCTAAGGGACTAATCAACATAAGTAAATCGACTCCAGAGTCAGTAGCTACAGGATATCAAAAATATGGCGCAGCAGCTATATCCGTACTTACCGACACCCAATATTTTAAAGCTGATAAAAATGACTTCAGTACCATACGCAACTGTACAAGCATTCCACTACTGCGGAAAGAATTCATCATAGATGCTTATCAGATACATGAGGCTAAGGCTATGGGAGCTGATGTCATATTACTTATTGGTGCAGTGCTTAAAAAGTCAGAATCAGAAAGCTTTGTAAATATAGCCCACGATTTAGAAATGGAAGTACTTTATGAAATCCATGGAAAAGAAGAGATAGACAAGATGCCTCATAATGTAGATATCGTAGGTATCAACAATAGAGACCTTAAGACATTTACTGTAGATTATCAGCATTCTATATCTATGCTGGAAATGTTGCCTGCGGAATATCCAAAAATCTCAGAAAGCGGAATTTCCAATACCAACACCATCGTGGAACTGCACAAGTCGGGCTTTAACGGATTCTTAATAGGTGAAGCATTTATGAAGGTAGATAACCCAAGTCATGCATTCCATGATTTCATTACAGAGTGTCACAGTAAATTGAATGAAATATGAAAGTAAAAATGTGTGGCATCAATAATAGTAAGCAATTAGAGAACTTGATCGAGTCATCTGTAGATATGATAGGGCTTAATTTTTACTCTAAAAGCAAAAGGTATGTTATCTCTGATGCCTTGTCTGAAGTATCCATCGCAGACAAAGAACTTGTAGGGGTATTTGTCAATGAAACAATAGATAAAATCAAATACTTGAATGCTATCTATGACTTCTCCTATATCCAATGTCATGGACATGAAAGTCATATAAAGTGTTCTGAAATACAGCGTATCCAAAAAATAATTAAAGTCTTCAGCATCTCTGAAGCTAAAGATTTAGAAGCTACAAAGGAATTTGAATTTTCAGATCTTTTTCTCTTTGATACACAGACTAAAGAATATGGTGGCAGCGGTAGAAAGTTTAATTGGAGTCTATTGAATGAGTACAAAGGAGAAGTTCCGTTTCTATTAGCAGGAGGCATAACTCCAGACGACGTCAAAGCGATTAAGAAAATAGACCATCCACAATTTTACGGCGTAGATATCAATTCTAAATTTGAGATAAGACCTGGTTACAAAAATATAAAAGCGGTAGAACTATTTACAAAAGCAATTAAATCAACGGTATGACTAAGATGAATTACAGCCCTGACAACTTAGGGTTCTATGGAAATTATGGCGGTGCATTTATACCCGAAATGCTGCATAGTAATATATCACGTCTACAGCATACGTATCTTGATATCATCAATGAAGAATCATTCCAAAAGGAATTCAACGAGCTACTTAGAGATTATGTCGGTCGTCCTACTCCACTCTACCTTGCTAAGAGATTGTCTGAAAAATACAATACCAATATCTATCTTAAAAGAGAAGATCTCTGTCACACAGGTGCACATAAGGTCAATAACACTATCGGACAAATTCTACTCGCTAAAGCTCTGAATAAAACAAGAATTATAGCGGAGACTGGAGCTGGGCAACATGGCGTAGCCACCGCTACTGTATGTGCTCTTATGGGCATCCAATGCATTGTATACATGGGAGAAGTTGATATCGAGAGACAAGCCCCTAACGTAGCTCGCATGCGACTATTAGGAGCAGAGGTAAGACCTGCTAAGAGTGGCAGCAAGACACTCAAGGATGCTACTAACGAAGCGATCCGGGACTGGATCGATAATCCTGTAGACACACATTATATCATCGGATCAGTGGTAGGTCCACATCCCTACCCAGATATGGTAGCCAGATTCCAGTCAGTGATCAGCCAAGAGATCAGATATCAATTAATAGATAAGACAGGCAAAGCATACCCAGATCATCTCATCGCTTGTGTAGGAGGCGGATCTAATGCCGCAGGAGCTATGTATCATTTCTTTGATGAGCCCAATTGCAACCTTATCCTCGTCGAGGCTGCTGGTAAGGGCATCGACAGCGGACATACAGCAGCGACAAGTGCCAAAGGCAGTAAAGGCATCATCCATGGCTCTATGACTATGCTGATGCAAGATAGTGAAGGTCAGATCATAGAACCATATTCCATATCCGCAGGTCTTGACTATCCAGGTATCGGACCATTGCATGCTCATATTATAGAAACTGAGAGAGCAGAAGTACATAGCGCCACTGATCAGGAAGCATTAGCAGCTGTAAATACCTTATCCAAATACGAAGGCATCATTCCTGCATTGGAGACTGCACATGCATTGGCAATATTAGAAAATAGAAGTTTTAGCCCTGAGGATAATGTCGTCATAAATCTATCAGGTCGGGGAGATAAAGACTTAGCTACTTATATAAACCACATGGACAATAATGAATAAACTAAAGCAATTATTCCAATCTAAAAGTAGGAACATTCTTAATATCTACTTTACAGCTGGCTACCCTGAGAGAGATGACACAGTAGCTATTATACATCAGCTCGATAATGCTGGAGTTGATATCATAGAATTAGGTATACCATATTCTGATCCTCTTGCCGATGGTATGACGATACAAGAAAGCAGTAAAGTTGCATTACAAAATGGCATAAGCTTAGAGTTAGTTCTGAGACAAGTAACAGAAGCCCGAAAAAATTCTAACATACCTATCATCTTGATGGGCTATTACAATCAATTTTTACAGTATGGTATAGGAAAATTACTGAAAGAAGCAGCAGATGCTAATGTAGACGGTATGATTATACCTGACCTGCCTATGGATTACTACGAGCAACATTATAAGGCACAATTTGAAACTTACAATATCAGTATGAGCTTCCTGGTCACACCAGAGACTTCATCATTAAGAATAAGACAGGCAGATAAGTTAAGTGATGGATTCCTTTATATCGTTGCACAGTCAAGCATAACTGGTGGGCAAAAATCAATAAGTGATCGTCAAGTAGAATACTTCGATAAGTTAAAAAATATGCACTTGAATACGCCTACCTTGATTGGGTTTGGAATTCATGATAATGCAACTTTCTACAAGGCATGTGATTATGCGCATGGCGCTATAATTGGAAGCGCATTCATTAGGTTATTACGGGATAAAGGAATAGAAGCTATTCCTAATTTCGTAAAAGAAATAAAAGAAACCTAATAGTTAGAAGATATAACTTTAATGAATCTGTCAGCTACAAGCGTAAAGATTTTCGCATTACTGACTATATTTTCTGATGATTCTTTTAATTCGATCTTTTGATTCTCGTAGGAGCTATGCAGAGATGATTCTGTATGACATATATATACATAAGAAACAATACTCAAAGTTATCAAGAGTGAGATTAGAAATTTAGTAGTTGATTTTTTCATATAAAAGGAATTGTCGCTGGTTATCTATAGAACGTTAATGAATTTATAAAAGTTACATGTGAACGAACTTTTCGATACATTAACTAAAAATCGCTACGTAAGCATAAAAACTATTCAAAAATTAGAACATTTTGTAGATAATATCTACATAAAATAGCTAAAAACAATACAGAACTACGATTCCAAGCAGTTTACATGAAAAACCTCATGGCATAATTGATCTACGACAGTCTCATTATGACTAACAAGTAAAACCGTAAGTTCCTGATCCACATTGATTTGTCTTAAGATATCTATAACAGATGCCCTATTCATCTCATCAAGAGAAGAGACGATTTCATCACATATTAAAAGATCCGGTTTGACAATTAGCGCCTTAGCGATTAGTAACCTTTGCCTTTGACCACCCGATAATTGGTAAGGTAATCTTTCTAAAAGTGACTCATCTAAGCCGACGTCCTTAAGCAGAGAGATGATATCGTTACGAGACAAGCTAAGACTATGTGCAGATATTACATGATTAAATAAGTCTATGACAGTAAGATGAGGTGGCATTGCACTAAATGAATCTTGGAAAATAATCTGAATAGATTGTCGCATTCTATTAACATCAGATTTGCGATAAGATTTTACATTCACACCATTAAGCAAATACTCGCCATCATAATCATAATCAATGCCTGCAATAATCTTAGCTACAGTCGACTTACCACATCCTGAAGGCCCTACTAATCCTGTGATAAGACCCTTACTAAGAGACAAACTGTAATCTCTCAGAACCATCTGGCTTTCACCTTTTCTCCATATAGCAGAAGATTTCTTGTAGGCCTTGTTGATATTCTTTAACTGGACAATAGGTTCTCTCTTAACTGGCGTGACCATACTTGGCAGATCAGCTGCAGAGCCTGAACTCTGAGTGGAATTCTCTATAATAGTCCCATCACTGATCGTAATATATCTATCACAAAAAAGATCTACCAATGACATATCATGAGAGACGAATAATATGCTGATCTCTCTTGCTTTCTTGATTGACAATAATAAATCAACAATCTCCTTCTCTGTACTCTTATCCAAATTAAATGTAGGCTCATCAGCTAATAGCAACCGAGGATTATTAGATAGTGCCATTGCTATCAGAACTCTCTGCAATTGACCACCGGATAACTCATGAGGATAACGGTTATAAAATTCTTCTGCAGGACTTAAGCGTACTTCATCTAATAAGTTGAGGACCACGCTTTTATCCTTAGAAGATTTTGACGAATTACTATTGAGATCTACACGTTCTTGTATTTGATCACCGATAACTACTGAGGGATTGAGTACTTGTGCAGATTGCTGGAATACGATTCCTAATTGTCCTCTTCTATAATTATTAAGGTCATGCCCTGACGCTTCTACAACATCCATCTTGGGAGACGTCGCATTGTGATAGACAATCTTTCCTGACAGCTTACTGCTCGGGTACATCTCAAGTAATCTTAGAATACAACGTAGTATCATAGTCTTACCGCTTCCCGACTCACCAACGAGCCCCAGCACTTCTCCTTCTCCGATATGGAAGGATACATTCGATAATATCTGAGACTTATATATAGGAGCCCCTATACTCAAGTTCAAATTCTCAACTTCTAATATTGCATCCATAACCGTATCCTGATAGGACTCTAAGCTATACAAAGTAGTGGTTACCACCTATTTCCACTGTAAAAAATACTTAATTATGCCTTAATGTATTATTAATATCAATCGAACATCAATATATAGTGGTGTGTTAGACGTTTATCTCCTTAAGCGGAATACATTAAACCTAATAACAGTTCAAATGATAGTACATTTGGGCCACAGAATTTTTCGTAATTAAAAGCAACAGTTCAAAGTTGCGCTTTTACAAAAAGACATCAAAATGAAACGAATATTTAAGATCCTATTATCTATACTCTTAGTATTATTAGTTATTCTTTTTTTAGCTCCTATACTGTTTAAGGATCAGATCATAGCTGCGGTTAAAGATAGTGTCAACGACAACATTAATGCAGAAGTTGACTTTACAGATGCAGATGTATCACTCTTTAGGGACTTTCCAGGAGTGAGCATTGAGTTATCTGACCTATCAGTTACTGGTATCGAAGCTTTTGATGGCGTCCCTCTTGTGCAAGCAAAACAGATATTTCTTTCTACTGACTGGAAGTCATTGATTAAATCAGATGAAGGCATTACGATATCTAAAATATACTTAGACGAACCCTATGTCAATGTCGTCGTAGACAAAGATGGCAATGCAAATTATGACATTGCTAAACCAAGCGAAAGTTCATCTTCTGAATCATCATTCTTTGGAGAAATAGAATCTTATGAAATAGAAGACGGTACGATCTTATACGCTGATCTGGTAGGGGCAACTAAAGCATCGATATATGGTCTTAATCATAAGGGTAGAGGCCAATTCCAAGATGTCACATTTGATCTCGATACTGAGACTGATATAGAAGAGATGAGTGTATCTCAAGGCGGCATACCGTTTCTTATAAAGTCAAAAGCAAGCGCAGATATCATATTGGGCATAGACTTAGACAAGCAGATCTATACATTCAAAGAAAACAATATGCAGTTAAATGATCTTGCTTTTGCATTTGTGGGATATACACAATTGTTAGAAGAAGGTTACAAAGTCGATCTTACAATCAATGCAGCTAACAATAGTGTGGCGTCTATACTCTCTTTAGTCCCTAATGCCTACACTGCAGATTATGGTAATATAAAATCGAGTGGTAACGGATCGCTAACAGGTTCTGTTGCTGGTATATTCAATTCAGTGAAAGGGCAATACCCTAAAGTAGACCTAAAAATAAATCTTGATAATGGACAGCTACAATATCCTGCTTTAAAGATTCCGATCAAAGATATATTCTTAGACATGATCATCAAATCCAATAAAGCCGATTGGTCTGATTTAGCGATAAATATGCCTAACTACTCCTTCGTGTTAGATGGGGATAAAGTTACTGGCACACTTATGATCAATAATGCTTTAGGAGATCCACACATTAAGTCTAATACTTTTGGAAAATTAGATTTATATAAAGTGTCGCAAGCGTACCCATTCGAGTCGATGACACTACGTTCTGGTATTGTAGAAGGTAATATATCTATAGATGCTAAGCAGTCGGATGTAATGGCAGAAAAATATGAGAATATTGGCCTTGCCGGAAAAGTAACTGCGACAAATATCGACATGGATTATACTAAGGATATAGCTGTCAAAATAGACAAGGTAGAATCCAAATTTTCACCGCAAGCATTAGATGCTAATGCCGGCCTTATTCAGTTTGGTAAAAGTGATTTTTCTGGATCAGTAAAAGTTCAGGATCCACTTAAGATGGTTATAGGAGGTGGACAGCCAACCACTAATATCAGTGCAAGAAGTAAAGTACTTAACGTCGATGAATTGATGCTACTTTCAGAAGCAGAAGCTACCGAAGCTGATACAATTAGTACAATAGAAACACCATTCTTAAACTATATTGTAAATGCCGATTACACAGCTGACAAAGTCATCTATGAAGACTATGATATAGAAAGCATGTCTGCGAAAGGAGGCTACGCTGATGAGAAGTTATCTCTTAAGCAATCTTCATTAACATTAGATAAGTCTCCGATAGTAGCACGTGGACAGCTTAATAATGTCATGCATTATGTATTCAATAATGAGACATTAACTGGTGATCTATTCATAGAAGCAGATAAAATAAATTCTAATAAATATATCAACGATACTGAAAATACAGAAGCCGTAGAGCAAGTCGTAGAGGTGCCAGCTAATCTCGACATCAACATATATACAGATGTCAAAACACTGATCTATGACAATTATACATTGACTAATTTAGATAGCAAGATTGCGGTAAAAGACGGTATCGCTGCCCTCACAGACGGTACTGTAAAATTATTCAATGGTACTGTAAATTTTGATGGTACTTACAATACTCAAAACATAGAGAATCCCTTATTTGACTTTAAGTATAACATAAGCCAAATGAACTTCACTAAGTTCTTTGAAGCCAATGAAACATTCAAAGTATTAGCGCCAATAGCCAAGTATATGGAAGGGATATTCAATTCTACGATGGTTATATCAGGACCACTTACTAAGGAGATGATGCCTGACTTATACAAATTAGATGCATCTGGATTTATGGAAACTGTGAATGGGAAGGTTAATGGATTTAAACCTCTCGAAAAATTAGGAGATGCATTAGGCATTAAAGCAATCAAAGACTGGAATGTAAAAGACTCTAAGAACTGGTTTGAAGTCAAAGAAGGCTTTGTAATATTTATGCCACAAGATTATGACATCGAGGATATGCAGTTTACTGTAGGGGGCAAGCACTCTATAGATCAGAAATTAGACTACACTATCAACGCAAGAATCCCAAGGGAGAGATTGAGCAAAGCACAGCTCGGAAAGACACTGGAGATGGGTATGTCTGAGATAGAAAAGCAAGCATCAAGCAGAGGTGTCAATATCGACTTAGGAGACTTTGTATATCTTGATGTAAAAGTAACAGGCACACTACTAAAGCCTAAGGTAAAAATAATTCCTGTAGGTTCTGGTGGCAAAACTCTCAGTGATGTACTCAAAGATCAATTTACCAAGCAGACGACGATCTTAAAAGATACACTCACCAAAGAAGTAGAAAAAGTTACGACAGCCGTAAAAGATACTGTAACTAAGGTGATACAAGAAAAAACAGATACTCTAAAATCTGTTGTCAAAAAAGAAGTAGACAAACAAACTGAACAGATAAAAGATAAGATAAAAGACAAGGCTAAGGAAAAGTTAGATTCTACGATAGCCAAGAATGTCTCTGACTCCTTAGCGCAAGTAGCGAAAGATAAATTAGACGGCATCTTAGAGAAATCTGGCGGGTCTGAGGTAGATTCGCTAAAGTCAAAAGTAAAAGACTGGAACCCTTTTAAGAAAAAGAAGAATTAAAAAAATAAAAACCAAATTTAGGTGTATCACTTGTAGGTGGGGAGTCAATTTCAATGGCAATTTCAATTTCAATGGCAATTTCAATATCAATGGCAATTGCAATGGCAGTGGCAATTTCAATGGCAATTGCAATGGCAGTGACAATTTCAATGGCAATTGCAATGGCAATGGCAATTTTAATTTTAATGGGAATGGCAATGTCAATCTCAATGTCAGTTTATGGGCACCAACAATAATAAATAAGTAATCAATGAAGGAAAATATAACTACAATCAATATATCTCGCATCGATGATCATGTGAATTTTGAAGCCACTAATTCTACTGGTAACACCATACTGATGGATGGCTCAGAAGCTATAGGTGCTAAAGGCAATGGTGTGAGACCAATGGAAACGCTTCTTATGGGAGTAGCTGGCTGTAGTGCAATAGATGTCGTTCTAATACTAAAAAAGATGAAGCAAGATCTCGTCGACATTAAAGTCAGAGTAGAAGCCGAAAGAGTAAAAGTAGATGAAGCAACGATATACAAAACCATTCATCTACACTTTGACTTATGGGGATCACTTAAGGATACTAAGGTGAATTCTGCAGTAGATCTCTCTATGGAAAAATACTGCTCCGTGTCTAAGATCTTAGAAAAGAGTGCTGTAATAACTTCGAGTTATACGATCAATTAGATCCTACCCGTAATTATTCATAATACAAAAAATATACTTTCTAAATCTCAACTAAAAGCAGAACGTGCAGTCTTCTATGGCTTTAGCTTTTATTCCTTATGATACCACTCTGACATAACATCTATAGCTCCGGTTCTCTGAGGCGAGAAATATATAAGAGGACGATCCTTACGATTTCTCCTCGCGGCATACTCTTCTCTTCTTCTATCCCACTCTGCGAAATAGTCATCATAGTTATCATGCTTATAGGTTGTATGAAACCACTTCCATATAAACAATCCATTAAACCATGGCTTATTCCAGAATGACTCGAATAGAGCCTCATAACAGATTATCTGTGCCTTATCAGATCTTACAACAGTACTGTCTAATGATCTCGGCCATACCCATGGCTCATGTGCAGTATCAGATGTATTCTTATATCCTATCTCTGTGAATATTATCTTCTTATTGTAGCGTTCTGCTAATTGCTCCATAGCGGTGATATGTTTCTCCCATCCTTCCATGAGTTTTTTCTTAGAGGGATTATGCTTATCAGTGAGTGGAAAATAAGCTTGTATACCTATATAATCAAGATCATCCCAGAATTGTACATCTTCGTACTCTTGGTACCAATTAGCAGCGTATGTAAGCTCTCCGTTATATACTTTTCTTATCTTACTTATGATAGACCGCCATGCCTCAGTTCTCTTAATGGTCTGATGTAATTCTGTACCAATGCACAAGGCCTCTATACTCCCCTTCTCTGCTAACTCCGCATAATGGACTATCCATTCCTCATAGGAAGTGAACCATTGTTGCCATTCTTCTTCACTATTCATAGCTATATCAGATCGCCATTTTCCATCACTGGTATGCATCCATATATGTGGCTTAAGCATTGTCTTAATACCAGCCTCACGTGCCATCTCAGCAGTCTGGATTATCCCTCTGTCATTCTCTCCCCACCATGCTGTATCAAAATTACTGCGTATCTCTGTTGTGTCATGCCCCTCCATATATGCGAATGGCGTCTGAGACATCCAATTGACACTTACATCGGTAATCTGCTGAATATTATGAGTTGAGATAGAGTCTCCTGCTACCCAGCAGACGCCTTTCATAGCTGGAGGAGATGTCCTTACTTCAGCATCTGTCCTCCTATGATTAGGACTGCAGATAAATGAACTTAGCATTACCGAGATTGCTAGTAATATATGGTATGCAAATTTGTTATATCTCATTATTGATAAAGGTATGAGAATATGTTATTAACTAAGACAGCTGGATGCAACGCAGTGCATATAAAATTGAAAGATTACTCATTAAAGCAATTAAAACTACTTAAATGATAATGAAATACGTCATTTAAACTACCGAGCCATATACTTTAGATTATCGAGCCATATACCACCTTCTATCTTTAAAATTTCCAAATAACATATCTTCCTTATCCCAAATAATAACTGGATCTATCCTAATAGTAAAATTAAAAAAGCCGATTAGAAAAAATCCAATCGGCTTTACGAACACAAAAAATTAATACATTTTTTATTTTACGAGAATCATCTTTTTAGTAATACTTGATGATTCGCTTTCTATTCTGTAGATCAAGATACCATCTGCAGTTAACTGATCAGAAGTAAATCTAAATTCGTTAATACCTGACTTGTAAGTATTTGACTCTTGGACTAACACTTTTCCAGCTGCATTATATACGGTAAGATTTACATTCTGAGTTTCTGGAATGTAGAATGCTATTGTCGTCTCATTACTAAATGGGTTAGGCTCATTCTGGAATACTTCTAATCCATCATAAGATCCATCTGCAGTCAATATTCTTGTAACAAAATTGATATCTAATACTTCACTGTCTAATGTGTAAGCCTCTGCTTTAGTAACCTTAGACGATAAGTTAATATCTTCTGATACTGATGACGATTGCTTAGCTTCGAAATATACTGTAAAAAGGAGGTCTTCATTGGTTAGAGATATGCCCTGTTGATCATCCAAGCTAAAAGTCATTACACCATCATAATTATTAAGCAGTGCAAAATTATTCTGCTCTACATGTACAACACCGTTATCTATACCTTCAAACAACAAGTTGTCAGCATCGAATTCTAAGGTAAATTGTATCCCTGCTATATCAGCGCTTTTGTCTACTCTAAGTGGTACAGCAACAAGCTCACCTGCTTTGTAAGACATATTATCTGTACTTAAGAATACTTTGTTATTACTTCTCTTCTCTAAGTCTGTAGCACCATCAAGGTTAACAACAGCACTACCATTAACATCTCCTATCTTAACAGCTACAAAGTCTGCATCCATTTCAGATATGTATAGGCTACTTAGGTTAATTCTGTTAGGACTATTCCATGGCATCTGCTCATCGAAGAATTCGTGTCCTTTAGGTACAAATGTCCATGAATCATTCTGAGGTAACTCATCATATATTCCTAAGATTAACTTTCTTAATTGTATTAAATCTATAGCTGTTATAGAAGAAGAATTATCAACATCAGCAGCTATTATCTTGTAAGGCGAGTCTAACTGCGTTTGACCCAATATGTGTCTCTGAATATGTACAAGGTCTAATGTAGATACACCGTTAAGGTAATCTGTATCATTAATCGGTTGTAATGAATAATCCATGTAGAAACTTAATTCTTCAAATGCAAAACCTCCACTTACAGATGTCATATCCATAACATCTTCTTGCATTGTCATATTCATCATCTCTACCATTACATTCTCTACTGGCTCATTATGCTCAGTCAAAACACTTCCTTCTACAGTCGCTCTTGATCCAGCAGCATCCGTGCATTGATCCTGAGTATCCTGTAATATCAACTCTGTAAAGCAAGAAGAAAATGCTCCTGACTCATCTATTACATATACAATAATCGGCAATGCTGTCGCTACCCCATTTACAATATCATCACATGTGTAAGTTCTTGATGTCTCAGGATAACCTACCTCATTAGGTGCTAAGAATGAGAATATCAAATCATCATCACCCTCGCATCCACCTTCACTCTTAAAGTTAAAATCACTTGCCCATACTTCTGTCATACCATTCTGACCTAATGGCCATACAACACTTGCAAGACATATCGGCGTAGGTGGTTTGTCTCCAGTCACTTTGAATGTAACTGTACATGTCGCTGGAGCAGCCCCACAGTCATTAGTAACTCTAAAAGTCACTTTGTGAGTACCTACTGGATAGACACCACTCAATGTAAGCCCAGTTCCATTTTCATCTATTGTTCCATCACTGAATGCATCAAAAGTATAAGACGATCCTAACGGACTTGTACACGTCGTACTTGCCTCTACATCAATATCTACTTGTGCCTCACATGATCCCGCTTCTGCAACGAACTCTACAGTTCCTGTAGGACATACGATAGAAGGACTTGTATCATTCTTAACTACTATCTCTTGTGTTCCTATATCTGAAAACTGTCCAGGATTACTAGGGTCATATCTACACCAATCTAATACCGTCCATACTCTTTGTATTTTATAACATACTCCATCAGCATTAGATACGAATGGACTGCTATCCTTATAAGATATTGCTATGTTAGTACAACCAAATTGCTTATTTGTATTCGGTAATCCAGTCACCGACGGATCTAAAGAAAAAGATGCAGAACATAGATCTACAGTAACATCCGCGGGGAATGTATAGTCACCTTGCTCAAGTACTGCTGGGTTATCATCTTCATCAAAATTGATATTCTGACTACATGTCTTAATAAGGTTACCATCCAGGTCAGTCACTCTGACTGTTCTTATAATAGTACCTATACCACATGCTTCATCAAAACCTCCAAGTGCAAACATATCAGGACCTACGACGATCCCGTTATTACACTCATCGCTTCCTCCATTAGGCACGCCAGTAAGGGTTCTGTCAGTATAATCTTCATCACAATCAAGATTAATATTAGTAGCCATACAAGTTACTGTAGAACTTCCTTGATCTTCCACGCATACTAATCCCAGACATTCTGAGAAGTTACCATCTGTATCAAAAACTCTTAATCTTATCGTTATCGTATCTCCTATATCAGCACAACAGAAGTGAACAAAGTCCCCAAAAGTTGTAGACTCTGTAGGATAACCAGGACAACTGGACTGTTCTCTCTTAACTTGAAATCCTGCGATCTCTCCACATGGATCAAAACTTGTATCATCAAAACTTGTTGCTGGTACTAATGTCTCTCCACCTTCTAACAATGGCACCTTAGTAAAGCCCTCGCATATCGCTATTGGAGGATTCGCATCTCTTGTAACTATCTCAAAGAAACAACATGTGTTGTCTGCATCAATATCAATATCTGGTGTAGGATCTTTCTTAGTCGAATTACCACATGCATCTGTAAAGCAATATCTAATCCAGGCAGCATTACTTATCTCTGGTAGTTGATATAGACCTTGTGCATTAGGTGCTATCACATTATAAGGACCCGTTACTGGCTGGTCAGTGCCTGGAATAGCAGGTAGAAATCCTACTTCAATAGTTACAGGCAAAGAACAATCTTCTATTAAACTTACTAAGCCTGTCATATCAAAGCCAGCTATACCCATAGGATTAAGCAATGGAGATACGGTACATGATGCAGGATCTAATGGCAGCCTAAGCGTGTCAGGTGGACAAGTACTTATAGGTGCAATATCGTCTATAACCTTGATGATCTGACCATATGTTCTTGATTGTCCAGTACACCAATCTATGACGAACCAATCTCTAAGTAGTTTTCTCTGAATTCCACACTGTGGATATTCTATATCAGTTATAAAATGCATGATATTAGGACAAGAAATTCCCGTAGGGAATCCTGTAACCATTGGAGATAGATTATCTGCTTCATCACAATTAGATGCTGATGTCAATTCTCTAACAAAGTTATCAGGAAATACGATATCCTTAAGATCTGCTTTCTCTACTAAGATTCTACGCTGACACTGAGAAGAATTACCTGCTTCATCTGATGCAGTATAAGTTCTTAGTATATCAATCGCATAAGGACCTACACATACAAGTGTAGAAGTATCATCTTTAAAAGTTAATAACTTATCAGTACAGAATCCTCCGATCTGTGGCTCTGGAATGTTAGCATTCTCATAACCTTCGCATGATAAGATTACATCTGGAAGAAATCCATTGACACAGTTCCAGAACTTAGGACCTATCTTATCCTCGACAGTAACAAATCCCCAGCAGCTGATACCACATGGCACCAATTCTACAGATACTTCGAGTCTCTTATCGATATATTCCTGACCTATAATTCTATCTGCCGTTGCAGATCTTACTATAGTATCTGCTTGGGCATCCATGATAGTTATATTGTAGTTAGCATCTGTATCTGGGTACAATCCAAAAGGCGGATTCTCCAAGATCAAATCTACTGTCACTTCAGCAAAGCAATCTTCGCTGATAGAAACATTGATACCACCATTGCAGGCAAGATTTATATCATCACACTGTCCATTAGCATTAAAGCTAACTGACATTGCAACCATACATATCATCCAACATTGTATATTAAATCTTAATGTTCTAAACTTAGACATGTGATTATAAATTTTAGCGTATGTATTATTTGTAATTATTTCGTTTTTCATCTGAGTTCTCTTTTCTGGATTATCTAATTACAATCATTCGCTTAGTAGAAGTATACTTCTCAGTCGATAACTGGTAGTATAATACACCACTCGCATTCATATCATCAGCTTGGATGATAATCTGATTATTTCCAGCATTATAGATCTTAGTATCTGTATAGACGACTCTACCATTCTGATCTGTCACCGAGAATATTACTTCGCTATCAGCTGGTAACATAAACTCTATGACTGACTCATCTTTGAATGGATTAGGTACATTCTGATTTACAGAGAACTCAAAGTCACTTAACTGATTAGTTTTATCTATCAGCTTAATGTTTCTTACGTCGATATCTTGACCTACAGCTTCATAGATTTCGCTTCTTAGCGGTCCATCTGACAACTCAGCTGATACTGCCTTACCGTTACCTGATAACAGTACTTCGAATAATATCTCACCTTCTAGTACTTCCTTGTAATCTTGACTATTCCAACTCATAACAATCTGACCATCTGACATCTTATCCCATGCTATGTTATCATTAGATATCTCAATGGTCATCGGAATAACAGCCATTATATCTTGCCCCTTATCAGCGATATCTAAAGTGAACTGTAGTCCAGCTAAGTCGATATCCTTATCAGCAACAAATTGTAATCTTCTATTTCCTTTTTCAGTCTGTGCATCTTGTAGCACGATACCGTAAGCATCACCACTTCTCTTATCGATAGCTACTCCATTAGCATTAGCTAATACAGAACCATTGACATCACCTATCTTAACACCCATGAAGTCAGACTTTAAAGCATCTACGGCTAAGCCTTGGTGGTTAATCATCTCAGGATATGGGAATGGATCTAAAACATCAAAGAATGTGTGTGCTGCATCGACAAATCTCCATGAATCATTATTAGGTAATTCATCGTATACACCTAATATTAGTTTTCTTAACTGTATCAAATCGATAGCTGTAATAGTCTCTGAATTATCAATATCAGCAGCTATAATCTTATATGGAGAATCTAAAACTGTAGATCCTAATATGTGTCTCTGTATCATTAGTAGATCCAGCGTACTTACACCATTAAGATATTCTATATCCTTAGATGGCTGTACAAGATAATCTTGGTTTGCATTCAATTCATTGAAAGCAAAGTCTCCCATATTAGACATATTCATCTGAGGGAAATTAAGATCTCCTGACATTAATGCCACCTCTACATCATCTATCATCTCTAAGTCTTCTGTCATAATCTGACCTGATATAGCGACCTTAGATCCAGTCCCTACATTATCACATACATTTCTGTTATCCTGTAGTATAATCTTTACTGTACAGAATGAGACATTACCTGACTCATCATGGAAGTATACTTCTAATGTTATATTACCGATATTACTTCCTGTATTAAGATCATCACAATCAAATGTCATATTAGACACGATAGATGTCTCACTGAACGAAGCTCTTACACTACTGTCCGGACAATCATCTTCAGAACCTAAGTCAAAATCTGACGCCCATATCTCTATGGTACCATCTATACTTAATGGTAATACAACCTCACCTAAGCAATACGGTGTAGGTGCTTTGTTATCTCTTACTACAAGTGTCTTAGTACACACATCTACATTATCACAAGCATCTTCAGCTGTCCATGTTATAGTGTGGGTTCCATAAGGATATACGCCACTTGCATCATTAGTATTTCCTGTTCTATCAGGGGTACCAGTTGTACCATTAAATATTACTGTGTAAGACCATCTAACTGTTTCTGCGCAGTTATTACTAACGTCATCTAACTCAGCTGTAACATCATCTACTTGTACCATACATGCTCCTACAATTTCTCCTTCAGTTACTGTCATAGAGCTGCATGATGCTGCACTTATCTGAGGAGCTATTGTATTAGACAATTTAATTACTTGATCATGTGTGAATACTCTTGTAGGTTGACACCAATCAACAACAGTCCATGTTCTGACTAATTTCTGACAGAAGCCATCTACGATTGTGAATAATAGGTCTTCATATGTGAAAACTATCTGACTACAATCATTAGCTCTTATTGTAGGCTCTTGCTTTCCGTTAGGTAAATCTTCAGGATCTACATCCTCTAATGTACATCTGTCATTAGTAAATGTGTGATCTCTTGGCCATGTAATGTTACTTACCGTAAATGGTGTTCTATTTTCTTTTCTTATTACTTGAGTACATCTACTCGTATTACGTCCAAGGTCTGTTGCTGTAAATGTTCTGTTTATTAATACAAAATCATCACCACACTCAAATGTATCATCTCCTACTACTTCAGCAACTGTAATCCCTCCACAAAGATCTGTTACTGTGGGCTGTGTATTAATATCAGCCACATCATCATCACAATCTATTGTAATATTAGATGGACATGTAATCACTGGAGCTATAAAGTCTCTCACAGTAACTCTTACCATACATTGATTATGGTTACCGAAGTTATCTATAACTCTTAATGCTACCATTGTCTCTTGACCTACGTCAGAACAGCAGAATTTAACTTTCTGTGACCATCCACATTCTTCGTCTCTTTCGATCACGTAGTAAGCTTCTTGGAAGTTTCTTCTTTCTGCATCCCATGTTCCATCTGCATCGACAAATACATGGACATCACCTCTTGCTTTAACATTCTTGTCTATTGTTGGCTCTAATGTAGACACCCAGTTCCTATGAGTGCTATTACCATCTTGCCAAGTCATAGCATTATTAGTTACCATAGCGCCATTACTTACTCCCGTAAGCCCTATAAGGTAAGTTGCATCTTTTTGGAATCTATTAACTTGAGTTCTTATCCAAGTATTTTCTGCTTGAGAGTTTACTGTAACCACATGACCTTCTATTGAGGATGCTAATGCAAATGCTCTTGCTCCATGTACTTTTTCTTTTGATAAGTAATAGTACTTACCACCGGTAGTACCAAGATAATCTAAGAAGTCATATCTCGATAACTCGCAATCGCATCTTGAATCCATCTTCTGAATTACTGTAGAGAATACACCACAGTTATCCCAGCTATTATCATCGAATGTACCAGGTGTCGCAAATGCACATCCTTCATCATTTAATGTAATCGAGTTATTCAAGTCACAAGCAGGAATAGGTTGCTCGTTATCCAGTAATTCTATTTCATTTAGGCATTCATCTTGAACATTACCACAAGCATCACGTACAATATAGTTAACCCATACAGTATCAGAACTAAATGGTAAATCAACAATCTTATATTGGTCAGCTTGTACATCGAAAACCACACCATCACTTGAAAATTCCGCAGGAATAATTCCCCTGTCGTCTCTAAGCTTATAAGTTACTGTATAAGTCCAATCTCCACATTCGCCTGCTACAATACCGTTTGGATTTCCACCTATACTCGCATCTACTAGTGGGTCAATAAATACAGTAGCTCCACACTCGTGCACATCTGTAAATGCTTGTGTTTCTATAGGAGCTGCACAAATCGGCTTACGGTTATCCATAATTGTAATGATCTGAGTATACATAACATCTTCGTTAGCACATGCATCCCATACTGTCCACTTTCTTAATATCTTTTTAGAGTCGCCACATATTGGAATTACATCATCCTTATAACCTATTAACTGTAGATTAGTACATAAAAGACCAGTAGGTGATCCTGTACATTCTGGTGTAGGATTACCGTTAGCATCAGCTATCCACTGAGTCCCACAGAATAAAGATGAGTTAGGAAATCCAGCTATACCACCGACAGTATTACATGGATCTAAAGATCCGAACGTATTGTCTGTATCCACTGCAGTGTCATCACCATTCTCAGCATCTAATACAGTATCAAAATTCGGCGGCCATATAATCGAAGTCTTATCTACTAAGCTTACCATAACGTCAGTCTGGCAAGTAGAAGTAGCACCATTATTTATATCTGTTACTGTCCATGTTCTTTCTATAATCTGAGGATCCGTACATACACCTGCTGAGATATTCTCGTCAGATACTTCTAATACTGCATCACTACAATTATCAAATCCTTCAAGTAACCAATCATTAGATGTCGCTCTGTAAGTAACCGTCACATCTGCAAGGAAGTTAGGAAACCCTGGAGGGTTGTCAGTATCCTCAAAATTATAACAAGTTGTAAATGCAGGATCATCTGAGCAGAATGGAGCCAATGGCGTTATTGACTTATCTTCTACTACTAAGTTACCCCAACAAGAATTACCACCACATCTCTGACTCACTGTCACTCTAAATGTATGACCTAATTGGTCTTGAGTAATCATATTACCTGTAAGCACCATTCCTGTAGTCTCATCAAAAATCTCAAGTATATATGCATCACTATTTAAGTTCTCCCCTTCTAATATTACATCTGCTTCCAGCTCAAGTGTACAATTATTATTCAGTGATACATTAACTGTATTATTACAAGCTATAGCTCCTGATGTAGAATCAGCACCTTGCACAGATATCGTACTTTCTATAGGACAACCATCTGCTGATGTTCCTGTCACTGTAAGATCATACATCCCTGCCTGCGTCACTACTAATCTTACTATATCAGACATTCCACTCATCGGTTGCAATGTAGCACCGACTGATGGACTCACTGTCCACTGAAGTCCTGTGTAAGAACTTGCATTAGCTATTGTATAATCAGTTTCTTCATCTAAGCACACATAGGTACTTCCTATAATAGATACTGTATCGATCGTCTCTACAACTTCTACATCATAACTCAAGTTATTAATAGCACATCCGTTAGGATCTGAATTAGACACATTAAGTGTATAAGTACCTACTGTATTAGGAAATGTGGCAGTTACTGAAGTTCCGCTTCCTGTCATAGGAGTCATTCCTGGTGGATCAAATGTCACAGCACTCTGTGATGACCACTCTACCATAAGTCCATTAGGATTAGTTACTGTATAAGGTATATCTGATACATTAGCCGTACATAATAAATCCGGACCGCTTATAACCATACCTCCTGAAGCATCAGTTACATTAACCACTATCTCACCTGAGAAATCACAGTTAGCATTTGTCTCTCCTGTGACATTAATAATAAAACTTCCAGAGGAATTATATGATACTGATGTACTACCGTCCGATTGATTTACTGTAGGATTACTGTTGGTACTTCCATTAGCCGTGTAGACGACTGTTGAGTAATTAACAGTAGTGGGTATTATATTACCCAGTATCACTTCGAGCGATACATCTACAGTTGCTCCTGTACATAAATCATTGCCACCATCAACCGTAATCTCTGCAGTAGGCTTCATACATGTGATCATATTGACCTCAGTAGGAATACCATTAGGCCCATTTACGATGACGTAAGGCATTACATTATTGTATGCAAAACCAGTAATCTCATAGACCGAAGGGTTAGCAGAAGTTGGAGGTACTACAAATCCATTAGGCACTGGTGTCAATGGATTTAGACTGAGAAAAAGATTAGAGGCACTGCTTAGTGTCCATGTTTCTCCAGCACCAACAGTAGTGCCACCTATTGTAATTCTAAACTCGATAACATCATTATCAAGTGCATCATCACAACCACATTTATAGGATACTTGCGCATTCATTCCAATGGCTCCTAACATGATAAATGACCATATCAGGAAGTGACTTCTTGTAATTCTTGTAAGAAATGTTTTAATCATCATTCTTAAATATTAATTGTATTCGTTTAATACTCGGTAAAAGGAAAGTTTGGGAATTTGATACACCAAACCCTTTTACATCAGGCTACTAAGACCAACATCTATTCCAAAAAGGGATTCACATTACAACTATAACTTATATGACATTATATTACATTTTGTGATAATGTATAGGAGACTATCTTTCAGTAATTTGATCAGATATAGCTAAAAATTAATATTTGAGAAAATGATCATGTTTTTGATCTAACAATCTCTAAAGCAAGGTTTTATTCAATTTCTTCATAAAGGATTGAAGCAAATAAAACTTACCAATTAGACAAGAATTTTACCCTTTTCGAGCCTAATTTCAGCATTCATATTACTAGCAATAGCTCAATCTATAGGGCAGAATTACTCTATAAGGAATATAAATGCAGGGGTAAATCCAAGCGATAGTTTAGGATAGTTTTCAGTAGAAATAGAATTAATTTATGATGTTACAGCTACGATGGGTTTTGAGATTAGAGGCAACTCAAGAACATTTGGATATGATAGTCAAGTCAACGTTGGAGATTAGGAAGCGTGTAGTTCCTGATCAAAATTTAGACTATATGGACACAATATCTCAATCATCAGATATCTTAGCTGTTGACACAAGGGATTGCGGAGGTTGTACAATGTTGTAGAGTGTAATCCTTACTGCAAATCCAAAATCCCAAAAGCTTCATTATAAGGTTTTGAAATGTCAAGAATTTCAAACTTTGGCTTAAACTGTTTTTTCAATATACCATAAGTACGTTTTGAACGACTATCAGAAGTAATGAAGTAAGTAACCGATTTGTCTAAGTCCGCCTGTGCAAAAAGTTTCGAATCATTGGGAATTATAGCTCTTGGAGTAAGCTTTTCTTTACTTAGTTTATTTTGTTTAAATATTGCAGCTGCAAATCCTCCTGTTTTAGTTGCTTGGTCTAAATTGAATGGGATTATTTGTAAATTTTTCAGTGGAAGCTCATCAACTTAGAGCCAACTTTTAGTACTATTTCTTCTTCCAGAAAATACTTAAAATATTCCTTAGCATTATTATGTGAAGAATCTTCATCATTAAGAAGACGAACAAAAAAGCTTGTATCTAATAAGACACTATGCTTCATATCCTCCTCTAAGATTTGATAGCCATTCATCTGTATTGATCCCTCTCCAGCTTTTCTTTGACTTAGAAATTAATGCATTTAAATAGTCAGAATCATATTTCGGACTATAATTTATAAGCTCTATAAGTTTTAAGGACTTAATATCCAATTCACCTGTGTCAAGATTTTGCTTGCCAGTAGCTCTGACACCAAATTTCTTGTACAAGAGGTTTTCTTCTTGTCCTTCTAAAAAATCTTTACCAGTATCTATGATTAAAGAACCATATTCTTTGGTGTCTAAGTGGATATTAGCTTTAATTTTTCCTCCAGCATTCGTTAAGATTCCGTAGAAATAGAATTCAGCGTCTACCCAAATGTTTTCCGTTCTATAGAACTTTGTTTTCGGGCTTATTGAAAGCTCTATATTGTCTTTTACAGAGGTGCTAAATTGGAATTCATAATCTTTTTGAAGTGATAATTCTTGAATGCTTTCAATTGCTCTTGCTGTTCTTAGATCAAGGAAGTCAATTGAATTTGAGTCTTGAATTTGTTCAAGAATAGCACTGAATCCGATTATATATTGAATTGGAGTTTTGAAAATATGCCTTACCGATCCTTTTTGAATATCATATGTTATTAAAGGTCGATCTTTTTTACTGTTAGGGAATAATAGATCCTCGACATTTTGCAAAATACTTGCAATGTGCCTAATGTCGTAATTATCAGGTTTGAGTTCCAAATTACCTGATTTTCCAACGACCCTAATCTCTATGTCACCGATTTTAACCACTTACACAAAGATACTAAATTCTTAATGTATTACTTACAACTGTTTTTATGCTATACAACTCAGGGATACATGCAATACATATCAAAAACGAATAGCATCATTTTCCTAATAAGGTATTTATAGGGCGATAAACAAATTCAGATTGATAGCATCATATACTTTTATTACATACCTTGGATTTCGTAATAAATAACAAATCCTCATGTCTAAGCAGAAAGGAACATCCCTCAATTGGGATGACTTCAAAAAATTAGGAAATCCTGACAATGCTCCTGAAGAGCCAAAAGAAAAGAAAGTGAAAGCTGACCATTTTGTAGCTAAGTCAACAATAAGAGTCCATCTCGAAAAAAGAAAAGGAAAACCTAACTCTATCATTAGAGGCCTCGAGATGACTAATGCATTAATGAAAGATCTTGAACGTAAACTCAAATCACATCTTGGAGTTGGTGGTTCTCAAAAAAATGGTGAAATCATTATACAAGGCGACAACAGAGACAAAATCATAGAATTCTTAAAAGGCATAGGCGCCAGAGACATTAAGAAATCAGGTGGCTGATTAATTAATATATTAGTTAAAGGATATTCTAACATTATATAACTCATATGAAAAAATGGATCTTTAGGGTTCTATTACTCTTATTCATTATTATCCTATTAGGATTCATCTTCTTAGTATATCCTAAACTTCCCATTATAAATGGTTACGTAGCCAAGCGAGCCTGCTCGTCTATATTCGTATCAGGACGATCAATTGAGAGTCTACATATAGAAGATTTTAATACATTTCCACAGAGCATAGCGTCTATTAAAGTTAGCGAAGAAGACCTTACCGTCAGTGCCTCTTCATTAGGTCTCTCAGAAGTAGTATCCGTTTACAGACCAGGGCTGGGCTGCAAACTACTAATCGGAAAAGACAACCATCAATTGAACTACAAAGCTCCTTCTACCCCATTTCTAAAATCGACAGATACACTTCCATGGCCTTATGGTATAAAAGATGTAACTCCTGATATAAGCGAAGAACAGATTGAAAAATTACAATCTGCATTATCAGAAGCTTTTGATAAAGGTGATGCATGGGAAAAGAAAACAAGAGCCATGCTGGTCATGAAAAATGGAGAACTCTTAGCTGAGAAATATCGAGCTCCATATAATCGAGAAACACCATTCTTAGGATGGTCGATGACTAAGAGTGTCACCAATATTCTCATAGGTATATTAGTCAAAGAAGGAAAACTAAATGTTAATCAGACTGATCTATTCGAAGAGTGGGCTAATGATGATCGTAAGAATATCTCCTTAGATAATCTCATGAGGATGAATTCTGGACTCCAATGGAATGAAGAATATGGATCTGTATCGCAAGTCACCGAGATGCTTTTCTTAAAAGAAACTGCAGCAGATTATGCTCTATCAGCACCATATGAAAATACTCCAGGCGACACATGGTCATACTCAAGCGGCACCACTAACATCATTAATAGACTCATAAAAAACACATTCGAAAATGAAGAAGCTTATCTCAGCTTTCCCAAAGCTGCAATCTTTGACAAGTTAGATATGCCGACTGCCCAGATAGAAACTGACGAGAGCAATGAGTATGTGTTATCTTCATTCATGTATGCATCGGCAAGAGAATGGGGCAAGCTCGGTCAACTTTATCTCAATGAAGGCATATGGCTCAACGATACCATCTTCACTAAAGAATGGCATGATTACTCACTCACTCCTACCCCGTATTCTGAAGATAAGTACGGTGCACATATTTGGCTCAATGGTAACCCTAAGGAATATCCATCATGCCCAGATGATACTTTTAAATTTAGCGGTTATGAGGGACAGTATGTTATTGTGATACCGTCATTAGAATTAGTTATCGTGAGACTTGGATTGAGCAAGGGGTCTCCGTTTGATATGGATAAGGTATTGGGGATGATTATTGGTGCTGTGGGTTAGGCTTACATTTAATAACCCATCTCCGGCTCTTCCCTAAAAATGGAAGAGTGTATTACAGGCCACTTTCGTGGCAAATTATATAATCCCGACAAATAGGATTCTAATACCATTTAAATTTTAAGGTGTCGGAAAAGATTATAGAAGAGAATTTGTTAAGATTAAGGCAAAAAACGCAGTCATAGCCGTAGCTATGATGAGTATTTTTAACGCAGAGATTGACTAATTCTATTATAATATAACCGACATATTAATATTAAAATGGTATAACTACTGCTTCTCCAATATTGATGAAATTCATCAATACAGCATCAAAGGTTTTTGTATCATTAAGAAATTCGTCAGGATTGCTGAGTTCTTCAATAAAGCTATAAATTTTAGAAATTGATTCTTGAATAGCTTTTAGATTAGCGATGTCTTTAGTTGACATAGATGGCTGATTCTAAGATTTGCTTTCTGAAGTAAGGTTTGATATATTTCTCTCTACAGATATCAACAGCTTTCTTCTCAAATTTGCTACATCTGATATACTCATAATGCTCTTGCATAAAAACAATTTCCCCATTAAATTTGAATTTCAAGATTTTCTAAAAAAAAAACTTACTTATATCCATAACTTATTCTGATATTATATTTCTTACTTACAATTTCTAACTTCTTTTCGGTTTCCAGTGAACAGATACCAAACTTCCTCCTATCTGAATTTACTCTTTCAAAGTCGTCTATCTTTTTTCCAAAACCAAAATTGAAAAAGTACTCAGGTAGTCGTGGCTTATTGACACTGCGATTCCCGCTTAATCGACTAACGTAATTAGATTCAAAAGAATAAATAGATGCGAACTGACGAGGATGCAAATGCCCTAACTTCAATGCTGCTGAAAATTTATCTATTCCAATATCCGTAATAGGATTATCATAATGGAGAAGCGTAGGAATTACTTTGGAATTACCAGCTTCACAATTACTTAAGCTTCCTCCAATTGTAGTTGGAAATATTGCTCCATCATCTATCCCTACAATTCTTTCAGATGGAAAAGGGATAGAATCCATTAATGATTTTATTCTTCTATAATTATCAGTAACTATATCCTTGTACTTAATTCTATTGGATTTATTTTCTTGTTCTTGCTTATATCTATGATGGAATTCATAGTGCAAACCCAAGTCAATAGTGGTTAGGTACTCATCATTTAATTCTTCATATTGGGACTCTATCTTTTTCCATTCATCCAAATCTATATACTCTTTGAAAATTGGTAATTTCTTGATGCAATTACAATCATAGCCATCTGTAACAGCTCTTAATAACCACTCATTCGTTTTTTCAATATCATCAGAAAGGTAGGCAACCTGAGCAGCGATTAATATATCCTTCAGAAATACATAATCATAGGCTTCAAATATCTTGTTATATTCTTTGACTGCATCAGCAAATTTTTCATTACTGATAAGATCCTCTACAAGAATGATACTCTGATGATATTCAGAATAGTCATCTTGAGCTTGAATGAAAAAGCTTACTAATATTAAAAATGATATCGTTATACTTTCTTTCATCATTATTTTAACCAATTATCAGAACGAATGTAACGGATTATGTGTATACAGCGTATCCCATAGGGTATGCCTTGATTACACGATGTTAGCTGCTGGTGTTTATCAATTCATAGTTTGTACTTCTTCCTCCTGATTTTGATTTTTTAAGTATTTCTTTTTCGATTAAATCTTGAATATCTCTTAATGCGGTATCCTGCGAACATTTATTGATTTTTGCCCACTTTGATGTTGTCAAGTTACCAAAGAAATTTCCAAATAGAAGTTCAATTATTTTTATTTGTCTTTCATTAAGTGTTATGGTTTTATGTTCATTCCAAAATTTATGCTTTGCCATAATTTTATGAACAATAGTTGACGAAGAATCAATTGCATTACTTAAACATTCAAGAAACCACGCTAACCATTCAGTGACATCTAAAGTTCCTTTTTGCGTTGATTCAAGAATATCATAGTATTCTGTTTTCTGTTCCTTTATTTGTGACGACATACTGTAAAATCTTTGAGTTTTATTTTCTGATCTACATAACATCATATCAGTTATCGCTCTTGCGATTCTTCCATTTCCGTCTTCAAAAGGATGAATTGTTATAAACCACAAATGTGATATTGCAGCATTTATTACTGGGTCATTTCCATTTGAGCTATTTCCCCAATCTAGAAATATTTGCATTTCATCTTTTAAAATTTTTGCTGCTGGTGCTTCAAAATGTATAGTTTCTTTTCCCATCGGTCCTGATACAACTTGCATTGGGCCTATTGAATCATCTCTCCAATTACCAACAATTATTTTATGCATACCACTTCTTCCTGTAGGAAATAATGCAGAATGCCAGCCGTACAATCTCTCTTCATTTAATTCAGACTTGTAATTTTGAGTTGCATCCATCATCATCTCAACAATTCCTTCTACTTCTCTATCACTATTCACTAACCCTCCAATGTCTATTCCTAATTTACGTGCAATTGAAGATCTCACCTGTTGAGTATCGAGTATTTCTCCTTCGATTTCACTGGACTTTATAACATCTTGTGACAATGTTTCTAAATAAGCTTCATTTTGTAAGTTGAAACCAATTGCATCCATTTTTCCTGTTAGAATTCCTTGCTTGTTTCTTACTTCTGTTAGTAGAGGTAAAAATGCATCTATCTTCCAGTTAAACTGGGGCCAACCGCTAATTTGATGAATATATTTACTCATTCTCCGCAATATATGCGTCAAATATAGGAGTTATTCTCCGCAAAAACAATATTCACTGCATTATTTGCGGTGTTTATTGGTGTTAATCGACGCATTACTTGTAGATAACGAATAATGATATGTCGTCGTCTCTGCGAGGTACGAACAGATATAATCGTCGTATATAATGTTAGCTATAGGTCCTCTTTTATTCTTTTATCAATTTTGTACTCACGTATTTGCCATCTTTACTCAATAATGTCAAAACATAATTTCCTGCTGGTAGATGGGAAGCTTCAATTAAAATCTCACTTTGATTCTGTATTTCATGATTTCTAATTTCTTCTCCTGTAATCTTATAAAGGTGATATTTATAGTATCGAGATGTATTTGGAATCGTCCAGAATGTTGTTGAAGGATTAGGATGCACTTTCAAATCTGAAGATTCTAACTCAATCGTTGAGCTAATAATACAATTGTAAATATCAGAAAAAAGTAAAGTATCTTGATTGGTCGTAATAAATCTACAAAGTCCCCCAGTGCCGTTTTCGCATAGTGGAGCTTGAGGAGTTATACACCAATTTATTGAACCAATTTCTTCGACAAAGGTGCCGAACCAGTCAGTATATTGATAATCAGGACTGTCTTGTGACACTGATATATGCTGGAATTTTGAACCATTAATTAGTTCAGTAGAGTCGATAAGAACAAGTGTTGTTAGTATTGTATCATTTGCTGGAAATGAAACAATTAGTGAGTCTCCTTTATTTAAGTTGAAATCGTAGAGTACACTTATTGTTGAATCAAGTAACTGAAGAATTTGATTGTTTTCCCATCTTAATATCAACGTATTATTAGTTGAGCATTCACAGTTCCCAGATAAAACATAGTAAAGTTTATTGTCGACAAGAGTATCCGAAACTATTTCAATTGTCCTTTCCTCTTCGTTATTTATCCAAGGATTAAACCAATTCTGAGAATAAATCCATTTGGATCCTATTCCTATGTTTTGACTTTGAGCATTGATACTTAATGTGATTAATATAAAAGCTAATAGAATTCTATTCATGACTTTAATTTTAAAATTAACCCAATTCTTAATTATTACTCTTGTTCTTCACGACATCAGTCTGTTTTTCTGTCTGACTTATAGCTAACGGAACAGCTGTACCCAGCGTAGGCGTTAGCCTATAATGTGGTTACAGCTTGTTATCTTCTGGTCCTTTCGTCTGATTCTATTTTTTCAAACATCATATTAGACAAATTAACTGCAAGAGAATATACAAAATAGGCATCTTCCTTTTTTGCTATTGGTCTTGGTTTATAATTTCCTTGTTTATCTTTTTCATGTATGAACTTAGAAGTAAATTCAAACATTTGTCTAATAGCATCAAATAGACTATCAACTCCTTGTTGGTCATATTGCAATCCAAGCAAAACATTTGTAAATTCTATTTTGAATTGTTGATTTCCTGGTCTTTTGTCTCCAATCCTTATATTCTCAAAAAACATTCTTGAAATTTCTATAGTTCTTTGCCAGTCACCATATTGAAGTTGATACTTCATGCTACTTAAATTTTCATCTATATTGCTTATCATCGAAGACCATTTCTTGTTATTGACTGCTAATGATGGCCTTCTAAGTTCAACCAAGTAATAATCACCTATGCCAAGAGGGGCTGAAAAACTATTAATCCATTTTTCTTGATTAATAATTACTCTATCAACACATTCGTCAGTCTTGATTCTGAAAAGCTCTCCCTGTTCTTTTGAGTTAGTTTGTAGTTTAATCGTATTTATATAAAGCCTAAATGTGAATTCAATAGATTTATTAGCATTTGATTCTCTAATTTGAGTTATATACTCAATTTTTTGGTCGGTTAGTTCTGCTATTAATTGAATCGAGAATTTATTGTGTTTTGCTTTTGATGAGTTTTAGTTGTATTGTTCAGAACTTATATATTTCATTATAATTTCATCACTGCTATAATTGATTCTTGGTGTTAGTTGCGAAATTATTTTTCCGTTTACCAATAATTCTCCAGTTATTACTAAAGGTGCTTCGCAATGCAAACTGCCAAATATAATTCCATCTCCAACAAGTGCAGTTTGGATATGATTCTCAGATATTCTACAATTTTGAATTTTAAGTTTCATCATTTTTTCTTTTACTGGAAGATAACACAATAAAATACCTACCCCTTCCTATTCATCTCCCTAACAGCTTCTTCTATACCATTAGGTGTCAACGGATACATATCTATAACTTGTTTGATGACATTGAGAGTATAAGTATGGTTCCAGTATTTCTTTGGCTCTGGATTAAGCCACACTGTTTTCTTAAATTTCTTTTTGATTTTGAGATAAGTTCTGAGACTGTATTTGTTGAGTTCGTAGGGAGCCATAGAGGCATCTCCTATAATGAATATTCTATAATTAGGATCTTTCTGGACAAGTCGTTCTACAGGAATTGCCTTCGTCCTACGGGTATCTGTGTAGACGCAATCATAGATGGTATTATGAAAGTAATAAGTCTCCAGGTCATGAGCAAATCTTGTTTTCATCTTCTTAAAAAGCTCTCTGATTGTGATGATGTAAGGATCCATCGAGTACCCTCCATTATCTATCAGTAATATAACTTGGAGCTTTTGTTCATTAACACTTTTTAATTCTGGAAGAAATAATCCTCCACGCCTCAATCCAGATTTGATAGTCTCATTGACATCTAATTGCTCTTGAGCACTCTCTTCGGTGATGCCTTTGAGAGAAGCTAACGCTGCATCTACATTATTATCATTTATAATAGAATCCATATCTACAGGAAAGTACTTCCTATCATTCATAACCATACGTGCCATCTTGCCACCGCCAGTCCCTCCTACCCTTATACCGTCTCTGGCTGCACCACCATGACCGTATGGAGATATCCCCCCTGTGCCTATCCAGTGGCTTCCACCAGAATGCTTAGTCTTCTGTTGTTCAGCAATCTTCTCCATCCTCTCAAGTAATTCTTCTAAGGACATATCAGAGTAATCCGCCATTTTTTCGAGATGGCGACGAGCGGTATCTGCATCTTCTGCAAGATCAGTATCTTGATCTTCTATGTCTGGATTGTCATTATCAAATATGTCTCTACCTGATATTATCTCTTTTATATCAAAAGTCGTCATATGTACTGTATCCAAAAATCGATTGACTAAAGCGTCTTCTGTCCAATCTTCTGGCTTCTCTTGTTTCTTAATAAAATCTTCTCTCCATTTTCTAAAAGTCTCAGATCGCAGTATCGCATCATTGAGAGATTCTCCATTTTCAATATCAATATTGAGGAAGTAATCGTAATAGGCTCGTGTGTAAGGACCTAAGTCTTCAGGATCTTTGACGACGATCCCTTTTAATACATTATACATATCACCCAGAGTCTTCACGAGACCTAAGTCCATAGACTTCCTCAACGTCAATAAGGTACGTACATCAGCTTTAAGTTCATAAGATCGAAAGCGTTCTGGTAGTGACTCAAACATATAATCTAATTAGGTGTAGATCTTCTATTGTAATCATCAGAATCACGAAGAATCATTTTCTGGATTTTTTCTAAATCAGATTGTGTTTTTATCAAGGCTCCTACTCCTTCGAGTTTTTCGATCTTTGCGATAGCTTCCGTGCTTGATGACATCTTCATATACTTGAGCCAATTCAACAACTCTCTTGTCGTAGGTGCTCGCTCAAGCCCTATATTTCTAAGATGATAGAATACATCTAATGCCACATCTACAACTTTATCATTCATACTTGGATAATGTTTAGCGACGATCTCTCGCATAGTATCGGCCTCAGGAAAATGTATATAATGATACACACATCTCCCTTTAAATGCCGTAGGCAGTTCTTGCTCACGATTTGATGTAATAATTATAGCTGGCATATTCTCTTCACTCACTTCTATTACTTCTCCAGACTCTGGTAAGATAAACTTCCTATGGCTTAGAGCATACAAGAGATCATTAGGAAACTCTCGCGGTGCTTTATCTATCTCATCTATGAGTAACACAGAATTAGGAGACTGGAATGCTTGTACTGCTGGACCTCTAACTACATAATCTGATAGATTCTCGGGATCACGATCCCCCGTGGTCAACTTTGAAGTCAAGCCTTTTTCATCACGCTGAGCATTCAATATCTCTATCTGAGAATCTCGCAGATACTTCACATGATCAAATCGAGCGACGAATTGCTCTACATTACTTTTGGATCCCACCGGATAGACATACATATCTAATCCCATATCCTTGGAGTATTGTATAGGCAACTCTGTCTTACCTGTACCTGGCTCCCCTTCTATGAGCAATGGCATACCTAATACCCGTGACATATGAAAAGCCTGAGCTAAATCTCTATCACATAAGTATCTTTCTGATCCTGTCCACATTGATTTCTCTGCCATGAATATTTTGATATTTAGTATAAAGATAATTAATAATCAACGTTGCTGAATTGTTCATTTTCTATTCATTACATTAGTACGAGAAAATCAACGCCTATGTCTAAGAATCAACCAAAAATAAATATTAGATATAAGACAATATGGAAGTATCTTGACTTACTGAGTATCTTCTTTATAGTTTTTATACTGAGTTATACTTATACAAAATACCTGAACTTACCTGAGCAAATTCCTACACATTTTGACCACGCAGGTAATGCTGATTCTTATGGCAACAAGATCTTGGTTTGGATACTGCCTGTGGTAGGTATAATCATATTCGCTATACTCTACATGATATCTAAAATCCCTCACAAATTCAATTATGTTGTAGAGATCACAGAATATAATGCTGAATCACAATATAATATTGCATTAGAGATGATGGTGTATATGAGACTCATCATAGCGATGTTATTCAGTTACTTGACGTATATGATTATAGAATTAGCGCTGGGTAATCAAAGTAATATGGGGATACTCCCTCTGTGGATTCTTATGGCAGTTATGGGCATCATCATCTCAAGATCCATTTATTTATCTAGTAAGTACAAATAATAGTTTTTGTACATACAATACATATTTGCAATAAGTAAATGCGTTACTTTACATCATTGCAATTGGTTAGGTATGTACAAGTATTATTATATAATTTTCACTTTTTTTCTTATCTCATGCAGTGATGATACTGCAACTAAGGGAGATGTATGTGATCAGTATAATTCACTAACATCAATCTTAAATTCTGTAATCGAATCACAAGATTACGTGACAAGCTTTACAGAGAACGCGGAAGCACTGACAATAATTTTTCATAAGCGAGACAGTATAAGTATCGATCTCGATTGCATATCGAATTATAATACAAATGTTACAAGTGCATTATCTATAGATCTTGGAGATGATGGCAGACTTTCATTTCCGTACTTGTCTTTTGACCTATTTAGCGTAAGCTATAATCCACTTGGATGGACACCACTGAGTGCAGCGCTTAGATTGAATTATGTCAACGATGGCAACATTACCATTACTACCGTCAAAAAAAATAATGATGGTATAAATATCGTAAAGACATATGAGCATAATGATATCAATACAAACTATCCCATACTTGGATTATACTTTAATCACTCTAATAAGATCATCATAGAATGGTCTAACACTTCTACAACTATTACCGATACTGTAACTATAAAGACAACAATACAACCTGACTATATCCCTGAAATAAAAATAACGACCGCCAACATTCAAGCTATGGAGTCAGGCATGACTTTAATTTCATGCAGAGCGAAAGAAAATCCAAGTGTTCCATTTATGATAGATCAAACTGGTGAGGTGAGATACATTTTAGATTATACTGGACATCCAGATCTTAAGTATCTTAATTATGATGTAGGAATGGAGCGACTAAGAAATGGCAATTTCTACTTCGGACACTGGCCTACTAACAAGTTGTATGAAGTTGATATATTCGGGAATATCGCTAATAAGTGGGCACTTAATGGCTACACATTCCATCATAATGTACAAGAGAAAGAAAATGGAAATCTTCTCGTCACGGTAAACAAAAATGGATCTACACATCTCAGTGGAGCATTTACATTAGAAGATCATATTGTAGAGTTAAATAGAACTTCTGGCATAGTCGCTAATATATGGGACCTGCGAGAATCTCTGGACGAAAATAGAAGTGTACAAAGTGTCAACCTTAATGCAGAGTACATAGACTGGGCACACGTTAATGCTGTAATCGAAGATCCTTCTGATAACACCATTATCATATCATGCAGGAAGCAAGGCCTTGTCAAGCTCAATGCTCAGAATGAAGTACAATGGATTATGAATAATCACTTCCAGTGGGGAGAGAACAGAAAGGGAGAAGACCTTAATCAATTCTTACTTACACCATTAGATAATAACGGCAATAAGATCACTGATCCTGATATTCTTAATGGACTTAAGAGCCATGATGATTTTGAATGGAACTGGTTCCAGCATGCGCCATTTGTATTAGAAGGTGATCGGCTTTTTTGTTTTGACAATGGTGATAGGCGCAATTATAACGGAATGGAGAAATACAGTAGAGCGGTAGAATACATAATAGATCAAGAAAATATGACTGTCCAGCAAGTATGGTCATATGGCAAGGAAAGAGGACGAGAGACCTACTCTAATATCGTATCGGATGTAGACTACTTATCTGAGCAAAATAATATACTCTTTGCACCCGGTAGTGGTACCGATAATGGTAGCGGCAAGTTAGGTGGTAAGATCGTAGAGCTAGATTATGATAGCAAAGAAGTTGTCTTCGAGGTGAGTATCACTGCCCCACATATCGTATGGCATAGAGTAGAACGTATGCCGCTATACCCAAATTAGATACACTCATAGAATTAGAATAAGGTAGATGAAAGTTAAGAGTATAAGTTTGTATGAATTAAGGATACCATTCTTATTCGCTATCACACATACATTAAAGTCAAGGGAACGATCCTTTTCTATAGTTGTAGAAATTGTAACTGAAGAGGGCACATACCATTATGGTGAAGGTGCTCCACGAGAATATGTCGTAGACGAACCAAAAGCTATTATTCTAAAAGCATTCCGAGAGATAAGTCCTACCATAGATTATAATACTACGGAATCAATAGAAAGTATCAAAGCAATAAGTGATACCTTAAGTGACACTTATGGAGTACCAAGTCTATCATCTGCTATGGAGATTGCATTACTCGACGTCTACAGCTTAGCTAACAATATTACAATCGACCGACTTCTTAATCCTGATGATATTAAGCATGAACTCTCGGCGTATTCTGGTATATTAAGTACATCGGATAGTAACAAGTTTTCTGAAATATTACAACTGGTCAAGAAACTTGAATTACCACATGTCAAGATAAAAGCAGGTCACCCAGATGATGTTAATAATGTAAAAATGGCTCGCGAGTTATTAGGAGAAAATGTCGACATAAGAATAGATGCTAATAGAGCCTGGGATACAGAAACGGCAAAAAAGAAAATACCACAATTTTATACATATAATATCAGTGGCATAGAAGAACCATTGATCACGTCTGAGATAAAAAACCTTCCATTACTCGCTAAGGAAATCAATGTTCCTGTAATATTAGATGAGTCCTTGTATACCTTAGAACATGCTCAATTTTATTCTGACAATATCGCTTCAGAAAAAATCATTTACAATCTGAAGATATCAAAGCTCGGCGGCCCATTGCGAGCATCCGAAGTTTTCAGACATGCTCATAAGCATAATATATCTTGTGCTCTTGGATGTAACGTAGGAGAATCAGCGATATTAAGCGCCACTGGTAGATGGTTTGCCCAAGCTCATCCTGTAAAGTTTTTAGAAGGTTCTTATTCTAAGTTCTTTATGGAAGATGACATATCTACAACCCCACTTGGCTTTTATATCGGAGGCAAAACTGATAGATTAACCGCGACTGGCACAGGTATTAATATATCCAAAAATAAAATGCAAGCTTTTATCTCCAAAATTGATGTAATTGTAAAGTAACTTACTATATTTATAGTGGCGCCCTGTCACAACAATCTTTTAATCATGAGCAATCATGAAGCATCCCCAGGATCTATAAACATTTTAAGGGCTCAATTCAACGAGATATCTGTAGAGAATTTATTCAAAAAGTATTCTGAGATTGGATTTCTATATCCAGAAAAACTAAAGATTCTTCTACCCTTCATTGAGCAAATTAAGCAGAACTGGCAAAGACTTAATAGCAGCCCAGAAGAATTACTCTGGATTCTATCTATCAATGATCATTACAATGATGGCTTCGCTTCTGTGAGTGTCATCAAGCAAAGTAACTATGGACTACTAGCCCAGCACTTAGTATCTAATGGAAATCCATATCTATCATTGAAGGTTATGTTAGATGCACAGTATAGAGCCGAGCACCTGCACACAGAAGATGAAGTCCGATCAAGTCAGAATTGGTTTAGACCTAATAACAGGTATGCTTACAGAGTCTTCTCTACAATGTACAAGAAGATAGGCAACCAAGCAGCATTTATAAATTCTTACGACTACCTACACCTTAATGTAGAAAGTATACTTCCTTATCAAAGTGATAGATATAGAACAGAAGAAGTGACGGGGATAGATAATGATCTAATCGAGTTCGTTAAGTCAGAGTACAGTAATGTATTCGTTAAAGCTGAAGAACTGGATCAAAAAGATATCATTCTAAATACCCTCAATAATAAATACAAGAAATACAATCTCAGTAGATACAGACGTATAAGTAAGGTTATCGATACGGAGACCAACTCGATTATCGCTTGCGTGATCGCTAATAGATCTCCTCTGGGATTAAACTTTAGCTTTCTCGAGAATAGGTGTTACTACATTACTCAAAGCTCACTGAAGGAACCTGAATTATTGTATGTACTCGCTGTAATGAATAATTACGCTGCGCAAGTCTATGAAGATTTTGCCTTAGGATCAGTGCCTATCGTTACAGACGCAGCCACATCATCGTCACTCCAAAAGTTAGGCGCTAACTTTATAAGAATATACGTGCAGAGCATATGGCTAAGAGAAGGCTTCTCTCAGTGGTATGATCATATAGAATCTTTCTTAGCTAAAATAGAAAGTAGATTTAGAGAGCTTGCGTAGTAGAAGAATTCAAATCATGGATGCATATTATATAGTTAAAAGAGAAAATTGCCAATAACTTACCGTTCGTCATCGAAATCCAACCGATCGCCATTTCTTGATGATAAATAACGCTATTCGTGTAGGTGATGTAATTGCTTTTTATTATTTTAATGTCACTTTACTCTATTCCCCTAATGATATGGTCAAAGTGAACCCAATAACTTGTGGGTATTAACGAGTGGTCGGGCAGATTGTGTAAACGTTTAGATTTTTCCTAAATGTTTCTACACTTGTGTATGAATATTTATAACTTTTAGAAAAGGTGATATTAATTGATTGATTATGAAAGGATTAAATATAAAAGGTGGGTATATGTAGTTATATGTCATGCAGAACCAAAAAATGAGTGAATAAGTTAAACAACATATTAGTTGAGATATTAAAACCTTCTAAGTCTTGGTCAGATATTCATGATGGTTTAAAACAATACAATACCGCTCAATCAAAAATTTCCAAGAAGAAAACAATTGCAAGTAAATTATTTGAATTATTCTCCAAATATTACTACCAAACTAACCCCAACTATTTATATGAAATAAAAGAAGTTTACCTCTATGAAGAAATTCCTCAATCAATACTAAAGAAATTGCGACTTCCAGATATTGATCATGGAGTTGATCTATTGCTTCAAGATTATGAAGATAATTATTATGCAGTACAATGTAAATTCAAAAATGATGAAGAAGTTACATTAGGTTGGACGAAAGATAAGATCGCGAACGTCTTTGGAATGGGCATTAATTGTGATTTCATAGTAATATTTACAAATACAAAGGATGTTGCAAAGCCTGCAAAGAATCTTATTGATGAGCTTATAATTATCAGAAATATAAATCTATACGAGTTATCAGATGTTGACATCAATAGAATTCATAGAATGGCCTTATCTGAAATTCCTCCACCACTTATTAAGTACAAGCCCTTAGAACATCAAATACCTGCAATTCAAGATGTTGTCACTCATTTCAAGAGAAATAAAAGATGTCAATTAATTTTGCCTTGCGGTGCAGGAAAAACTCTCACAGCACTTTGGATTAAAGAAGCGATTCATTCAAAAAGGACTTTAGTACTGTTGCCTTCCTTGGCATTGCTGAAACAAATTAAAAATGAATGGTTACGACATAATAGGCAAGACTACCGATACATCTGTGTTTGTTCGGAAAAGGATATTGATAAAGATAATTACGATAATTACATTATAAATAAGTATGAAATAGGTTCTAAAGTAACTACTGATGCGGCACTAATTCAAAAATTTCTCAAAGGCAATAAGAACACTGTAATCTATTCAACCTATCAGTCAATTCAGTCAATAATATTAGCTGTAAAAGGAACTAACCTAAAATTCGATCTTATAGTCTGTGACGAAGCTCACAAAACATCAGGTAGTAGTTTAAAGAATACCTTTGCATTGATTCATAATGATCATTTAATTCCTTCAAAGAAGCGGCTATATATGACCGCAACCCCAAAAGTTGTATCAACCAAGGTCAAATCCAAACTGAGCGACGATGAATATGAGTTAATATGTGACATGAGCAATCCATATATATATGGTAAAGAAGCCCATCGCTTATCATTTGGAAAAGCTATCGAACAAAATATTCTTGTAGATTATGAGATAATAGGAATTGGAGTCTCGGATAAGGACTTGCAAGAATATATACAAAAACGTCAGTGGACAGGTGAATTCACATTGGACGAAATTGCTCATAATTACGCTTTAGATTTTGTTATGAACAAGTACAAAGCTTTTCATAGCCTCTCATTTCATTCTACAGTTTCTAAAGCACAAAAATTTAATCAACGACATCAAATATACTTCCCCAAAACTTACTCAAATTCCGTAAACGGAAAACAGTCTACCAATAAAAGAATCAAAATATTAAATGAATTTAGAGAATCTAAAAAAGGAGTTGTTTCAAATGCAAGGTGCCTCACTGAAGGCGTAGATGTACCAACCATTGACATGATATATTTTTGTGATCCCAAGTACTCAAAAATTGATATTGTTCAGGCTACTGGAAGAGCATTAAGAAAAGACAAAAAGGGCCAAAAGGAAAAAGGCTACATAGTAGTTCCCATTTTTCATCACATTGATGAAGATTTAGAAAACTCAATCACCAAGAAACCAATATTTAAATACTTGATTGATGTAGTTCGGTCACTTGCAGATCAAGATGAAAGATTAGAGGCTTTCATAAATGACTTAGCATATAATAAGGGAGAAATAAAACAGGGTAAAATTCAAATAATTCTCCCTAAAGAAGAATCTACGACAATAATCAGGTTAGAAGGGCTTGAAGATAAAGTGAAGAATAAATTATTTGACGAGATAATTGAGAAGACCAAAAACTCGTGGAAATATAACTTTGAAAAATACAAAAATTATATTGCCGAATATGAAACAATGACTGTTTCAAGAAAGGAAGATCTAAAACTCTACTATTGGGTAGATAGACAAAGAGTAAGGAATAGAAAAGGCAAATTAGGAAATAAAAAGAAAGAAAAGTTAATCTCCATTGGTTTCGATTTTGGTCAGACTTATGTAGACAAAGGTAGAGACTACGATGAAATTTGGTGGAATAGTTATGTCAAACTAATGAACTATAAAGAAAAATATGGGGATACCAGAGTTCCAATGGGATTTAAAGATGATCCTTCTTTTGGAACTTGGGTAGCAATGCAGAGAACAAAAAGGCGGAAAGGAAAACTTAAAAAAGATAGGGAGGACTTACTAAATGAAATCGATTTCACATGGAATCTTAGAGGAGAAACGTTTAAGAAATTTTACAATAAACTTGTTGAGTTCAAAAGAAAAAATGGTCATTTAAATATAGTTCAAAATTCTTCAATTGATAAAGATTTCGCGAGATGGATAAATAATTATAGAATTATTAGAAACAACGGTACACTGCAGCCGAACGGATCCATCAAGCACAGAGATAAGAGTTTAAAGAGAGAGCAAATAAAAAAGTTAGATGAAATAGGGTTTCAATGGGTCGCTCAACATTATGATTGGTATGAATATTTTGAACAGCTGAAATCACACTACAATTCTACAGGATCTTCATATGTTTCATCGACTGAAAACCTAAAACTGTATAGATGGACATACAGAATGAGAAAGGGAATCATGGAATTAACCAAAGACCAACTCAAATTATTGAAGAGTATCAATTTTCCATTTGACAAAATTCAGAAAAGGACTAAAAAGAAAAGAAAAAAGAAAGTCAAAAGGGTTAGCAGTCTAAAGGGGAAAAAAGTTGGTGTTCCGAAGGCAACAAAAATTCGAAATGACAAAATCTGGATGGACCGTTATAATGAACTCGCTAACATTCTATATAATGGAGGATGGTCTGAAATTAAAAGAGAAAATCATCCAACAATATATAATTGGGTGCTACGACAAAGAGGATTACAAAAAAACAATAGACTTGATGAAGATAAAAAGAGGCAATTGGATAAAATTAATTTTAATTGGAAACCTGAAATCGTAGCTCCCGCACAATCTGATGATGAAGGATGGATGCATACATTCAATAGATTAAAAGAGTTTAAAGAGAAGTATGGACATACAAATGTATCACAATTAGATGGCGAACATAGAGATGTAGGCATGTGGTTAAATCAACAAAGAGCACATAGAAAAGGAAGAAAAAGTAGAGGCAAAATTTTAACGCTAAGAGATGATCGTGAACAATTACTTACTTCTATAGGTGTAGAATGGGATAGAAGAGAATCAAAGTGGAATGAAAGAATGAGATTACTCATTGAATACAGGGATGCTTTTGGAAATTATGAGATCCGCCAATCAGATAAAAAATATGGTAGACTATACTATTTTATTAGAAAAATTCGGAAAGATGGACTAACCAAAAAACAATACTTAGACCTACAGCAAATGGGATTTGACATGAAACAAATTAAAATAAAAGAATAAAGCACGACATATAACCTGCTATGATCAGGGAATGCCCCCTCGTTCGTCGAAGCTTGCAGCTTCGATGCATTATGATTGTAGTATATGTCAAAAAATTTTATTCTAAAGACGAATGCACGGCCACAAAATTATCAATCAAAATAAACTACACTTCATCACCTGTACAGTTGTGGGTTGGTTAGATGTATTTACGAGATCAAATTACAAGGATATTATTATTGATAGTCTTAACTATTGTATTAAAAATAAAGGATTGGTTCTCAATGCTTATGTGATTATGAGTAATCATATTCATATTATTGGATATGCAAAATCTGGTTATCAACTTTCGGATATTTTACGAGATTTTAAAACATATACAAGTAAACAAATTATCAACTCAATATTAGAAGATACTGGAGAAAGTAGACAAGAGTGGATGCTTAGGTTGTTTAAATATTTTGCAAAGTATAATAGCAATAATACAACTTATCAGTTCTGGAAAAATGATAATAAACCAATCGAATTAGAATCACCAAAATGGATAAGCCACAGAGTAAATTATATCCATAACAACCCTATAAATGCTGGTATAGTTAAGTTAGCTGAACATTATATATACTCGAGTGCTATTGACTATGTTGAGGGCGAAGGGCTTATTGAAGTGGAGCTAATTGATTTAGGTTTTACAGAGGGATTTGTGCCTACTTAAGGGTTGTCAGATTATATAGCAATGATCGTATAGCATCAAGGCTACAAGCCTTGACGAACGTAGGTAATGCATCGAGGTGAATTCCCCCACCCTCGTTCGTCGAAGCTTGTAGCTTCGATGCATTATGATTATTATATAATTTAAATAATTCTTATTTTAAGGACGAATGCACGGCCACAAAATTATAAATCAAAATAAACTACACTTCATCACCTGTACAGTTGTGGGTTGGTTAGATGTATTTACGAGATCAAAATACAAGGATATTATTATTGATAGTCTTAACTATTGTATAAAAAATAAAGGATTGGTTCTCAATGCTTATGTGATTATGAGTAATCATATTCATATTATTGGATATGCAAAATCTGGTTATCAACTTTCGGATATTTTACGAGATTTTAAAACATATACAAGTAAACAAATTATCAACTCAATATTAGAAGATACTGGAGAAAGTAGACAAGAGTGGATGCTTAGGTTGTTTAAATATTTTGCAAAGTATAATAGCAATAATACAACTTATCAGTTCTGGAAAAATGATAATAAACCAATCGAATTAGAATCACCAAAATGGATAAGCCACAGAGTAAATTATATCCATAACAACCCTATAAATGCTGGTATAGTTAAGTTAGCTGAACATTATATATACTCGAGTGCTATTGACTATGTTGAGGGCGAAGGGCTTATTGAAGTGGAGCTAATTGATTTAGGTTTTACAGAGGGATTTGTGCCTACTTAAGGGTTGTCAAATTTTATAGCAATGATCATATAGCATCAAGGCTACAAGCCTTGACGAACGTAGGAAGGGCTTATTGAAGTGGAGCTAATTGATTTAGTTTTTCAGAGGGATTTGTGCCTACCTAAAGGTTTTCAGATTTTATAGCATTGATCATATAGCATCAAGGCTACAAGCCTTGACGAACGTATGGGGAGACGTTGGATATGCTACTCCGTATAAGAATAAATAATGATCTCATACCCTTCCATCTCGAGACATCCAAATCAAAAAGTTATTTCATATTTTGCAGCTTCTAATCTGCCTTCGTAGTAAGCATCAGCGGATAGGCATTAATGAATATCAAAGAATATAGAAATTATGGCTTCAGGTTTTTTCATGCTTTTAGATGACATTGCTGCAATTATGGATGATGTGGCAACAATGAGTAAGGTTGCTACACAAAAAACGGCAGGTCTCTTGGCTGATGACTTAGCCGTTAATGATGAAAAAGCTTCTGGCTTTGCCTCTTCCAGAGAGTTACCCGTCCTTTGGAAGATTACGAAAGGATCAATTATAAATAAAATTAATCATACTTCCGGCTACTTTTCTACTGAGTGCTTTCTTACCGCAAGCTATTGTTCCCATTCTTATAGTTGGAGGAATTTATTTGTCATACGAAGGCGCTTTAAAAATATACGAGTACTTATTTAAACGTAATCAAAAGAAAAAGCAAACCCGGAGTATTGAAATGACTCATGAGCAATTACTTGAACATGAAAACAGAAAGGTCAAATCAGCTATCATCGTAGACTTTATCTTATCTGTTGAAATTATTTTCATCACATTAGGTACAGTCATGGAAGAGGACCTAATTAAACAAATCCTTGTCGTTACATTCATTGCACTTTTGGCTACAGTATTTGTATACGGCCTTGTCGCCTTACTTGTACGTATGGATGACTTTGGATATAAATTAATAGCACATAATAAAGAAAAAGACAGCCTATCTGATAAGATAGGATTAAGCCTGGTCAAGACCCTACCCTATCTTATAAGAGGCTTGGGGGTCATAGGAACTATCGCTATGGTATTAGTGGGTGGTGGTATATTCGTACATAATATCCATTTCATTCATGACCTTGTCCATAGCTTACCAAAAACGCTTGGCGAATTTCTTGCAGGATTAGTCATCGGTCTTGTAGCTTTTGCTCTTATAACACCAATCAAAAAATTATTCAAGAAGAATCCGAGTAAAGCTGTTTCTACTTAAAGAGCATTAATTGCATCACCTGACGCAACGAGAAGGGCTTATTGAAGTGGAGCTAATTGATCTAGTCTTACAGAGGGATATGTGCCTACCTAAAGGTTGTCAGATTATATAGCAATGATCATATAGCATCAAGGCTACAAGCCTTGACGAACGTAGGAATTCAGAACTGATAACCTTAGCATCCTTAATTTTGCTTAATTTAGTCATATGTTGACGTGTATGATACATGTACTTTTCTCTTATTTACATCTAAAATCAAGAAATGAAATCGAAGTTCAATTATAGCATCCTACTTATGTCAATAGGCATATTAGGAATTGGATGTAAAGCTAAGAAGCTAATATCTAATTCAGAATCTATAGTAATTAGTAAAAGAATGTATAGCGTAAATTTGAAGGAAGAAAGAGAAATAACAATCTACCTTCCTAAGGACTACGAAGCTGAGCTTGATTTGCCCGTTGTCTACTCTACGGATGGGCAAATAATAACGAACGCCTATATACAAGCCATAGACTCTCTTATCAACAATGGAATTTCGCCAAAATTTATATTAGTTGGTGTGCATTCCAATGAGAATCTTGTTCAAAACTCAAGTAACGCTTTCAGAAATTATGAATACTTAAAGTCATGGTCAGAAGATAGCGAGAATCAAAAATTAAATAATCTGTATAAAAACCATCTGGAATTCTTTTCAGTAGAAGTGTTGCAATATATTGAAGACAATTTTCCAGTATCGAAAAAATCAGAAAATAGAATATTCTATGGGTGTTCTAACGGTGCTGGATTTGGAGTATGTATGAGCGTGGATAAGCCAAATTTATTTGACAATTATTTGTGCCTTTCTATGGCTGGAGGAACTTACGACCACATAAGTTGGCCTTATAAAAAATACCCTAATATGATTTTGGCATACGGAGAAAAAGAGCCATTACCTTTTATTATAGGTGTTGAAGAATATCATGAATTTTTAAAATCAAAAATTACAAACATACATTCTACAAATATGATGGTGGACATGACAGAACAAAATGGAAAAATGAATTCGTAAAGCAAATCCCAATACTACTAAATTGAAAATGTAAACTGCAAGCGATGATAAGATATGACTTGCTATCACTACCCCTCGTTCGTCGAAGCTTGTAGCTTCGATGCATTATGATTATTATATAATTTAAATAATTCTTATTCTAAAGAAGAATGCACGGCCACAAAATTATCAATCAAAATTAAATACACTTCGTTGGTCGATGTCTCCTGACATCGACCACATACACATAATCCGTTATGTGATCTATATTAAGGTAATAGAGCCACTTAATCTTTTATTGTCACCGTTACTAAATTCTAAATTAAGTGAATATGTATAGACGCCTAATTCTGCAGACCTACCATTATAAGTTCCATCCCATCCATTAAGGTTGGCATCAGATATCAGAAAATTCTCAGCAGTAAATACTAAGTTACCCCATCTGTCATAGATATTAAATTGAAGCACCCTTGCGTTAATTTCTACAGAAGCAAATGGATTAAATATTCTATTAGAAGCTGACAATTCATTCTGAGAAAATATGTTGGGTATATAGATTAATTCATTATTGACTTTGTTGACGATGATCACAACCCTTGCACTCGCGAGGCAATCATTTTCATATAATATATTCACTTCTAATTCAGTATCTTCTATCCCTAATACAGAAGGGGTAAGACAATCATTACAGCTTATATCAGCATCACCGACCCACTCTATACTTGCTATCTCATTATCAATAGCACTCAGTTCTGGACTAATTATGACACTGGTATTTTCTTCCACAAAAATAGTGTCGGGTAAGCTAACGGTCGGAATTTCAAATTCTAAAATATCCACCACTCCAGCAGTGTACTGACAGTCAAATCCATCTTGAATAATTATCTCATATTCTCCAGTATCAAGATTTTCAAATATCGGAGAATCGGAAAAAACAGCACCACCGGAGACAGAATACATCAATGGCGCAACTCCTCCCTCGACGTTATCTATAGTTATAGATCCTAACTCGTCAAGGCAATCAGCTTGAGTAATAGAGAATGAGGCATCTACAATATCTGCCAGTAAGACCTCTATAGAATTAGTACCAGAACAGCCATCAGCATCTGTTATGACAACAGAATATTCTCCTGGATATTCTACAGTAATAGATGACTCATCACCCACATCTCCACCTAAGTAAGTCCATGAGAAAGTCCAATCAGCTGATGCAGATACGACGGTTAACTGAGCATTATCAGCATTACAATTTAGATCATTGCTTTTTTCGATAGTAATATCTAAGAAATCACCCATCGCATTGACGACTATAGAATCCACGCCTGTGCAAGTTCCTGCTACGTTAGTTATTGTTACTACATAGCTACCTGCTTCTGTGATATTTATAGATTCGCCATTATAAGAGGATCCACTCGGTCCCATCCATTCGAATGTGGGATTTGAGATATTTGTATTTGCTGTAAGGATTACTTCATTTGTAATACAATCTATATCTCCTGATTTACTCACTGAAGACATGGTAGACGTGAGATCTTGTGTTACCACTATAGAATCTACAAGAGAGCATCCTGATGCAGGATCATAAGCCGATAAGATATATCTACCTGGCTGATCTACCACTATGACACTATCTGCTGATGATAATGAAGGTCCCGTCCACTCTAAAGTCAAACCGCCTACAGATGTAATAGCTGTTAAGGAAGATGATAATGTGCTACAATCCAAATCATCTGACTTAGTGATCGTTAATTCTGGTGGACTTTGTATACTGACACTTTCTTCATAGACACACGCAGAACTATCCGAAGTAATTGTCACAGTATAAGTATCGAAATCATTGATCGTTATGCTGGCGTCTGTAGATCCAGTAGACCAAAGGTAACTCACATTCACTTCATTAGCAGATGCTTGGAGTATGATATCCTCATAGCTTGAGTCACATAAAGAATCCAGTGGCGGAGTAATGATCTCCCCTGATAAGGTTCTGATATCTGTGACAGTAATAGTTTCTACTAATTCACAATATCCTATTGCACTTAATGTCACAGAGTACATACCCGCCTCTGCTACATCGATAGTAGGAGAAGTGGACGATATTCCTGGACCTGACCAAGAGTATGTGAGATCAGATATAGTCGATGCAGGATCCAGGGTAACTATCGGATTATCACATGTAAGAATTGCATTTTCCAAATTTTCATCGATCAAGGATCCACCCATCGACGTTACCACTATACTATCTGTAGAAGAGCAAGAGCTACCAGAGGCGGATATTGTCAAGTAGTACGTCCCAAGTTCTGTTACTTCTGTAAAGACCTCACTGGAAGTAAATCCAGAAGGACCAGTCCACTCAACATCAGTATCAGGAGGTAAGGCAGTAGAATCAAACGTAAGCGTATAAAAGTCTCCAATACAATCATAATCTGGATCTTCAATAATATCAATAGGCTGACTATCATCTAACAAGACCAAATTATACGTATTACTGCAATCCATATCCAGAGGATTACCTATCGTAATAGTATATTCTCCTGGGTCACAATATTCTTCACCAGCTATAGAGTAGCAGCCATCTGAAGCAAAACAATGGTAGACTGTATCTTCTTCAATGCTTAAGGGTATTACTTTAAAATTATCTACAAAATAAAAGCTACTCGAAGGACATAAGTCATACCCACCGATAGTCATATATCTCTCACCGCCTACTGCCGTATAGTAACCAGATACCATAATCCACTCATCGAAATTAGTTTCTAAGTCAAGGATAGTGAGCTGAGGGGTCACAGTAGTTATATCGAAGGTTATAGCATCTGAACTAAAGTATAGTCCGAATCGATCACATGATGTAAAAGCCCTATTAGAAAACTCTGCAAGACTAACTTGAAATTCAACATAGTAACAACTATCCGAAATTAAAGGTGTGGTAAATTGTCCTCTTAAGTATTCTCCGACCGTGAAGTATCCCCCATAGGCATCCCCAGCAAAAGGCTCTTGGCTGCCATGATAATTATCAGGTATCTCAACACTCTGACTGGCTCCAGTAGTAGGCATTGCACATCGATTGTAATAATCTGGAGAACCTAAGGCTACATCCCATCCGATAGTCCTGTCAATCTGATTAGTCTCTGACGGACAGTCTGAATATTCTTCAAATCCAGGATTAACTACCAAATTTTGACCACATAAGATATTATTGGCATCGAACAAGACCGATACTAATAGTACCATAATAAGTACAATCAACCTAACATTTCTATTCATAAAGAAGACAATTATTTGAGTACGCAAAATTAAGTCTATAAAACACTTTACATCTTATTTTATTATGTGTCCTAATGACAAACGTGCTTTATATATTAGTAAATTAATTCAAAGTAGATGCCCATTGAATTTCGGAATATATTAAACATTGCTATAACAACATTTATTGCTATAAGTTATCTGCTTAGAGTAGAAATTTGATAATAAACTGTTCAGTAGACAGTGTCTATTAATTTAACATAATGAAAGACGAATTAGAACTAAAATCCTGATCTTGAGAGCAATTTACGGGCTCATCTAATGTAAAAAATGCCGTTATTTGCATCAGATAGTCAGAGGGATAAATAATACCTATCTTTTCAATTGTAAATAATGATGTTATTTACCAGTTTTCATTTTACTTGCACTTTGTGCATATAGATATAACAATGGATATTATATTCAACTTTTGTATCTATTAGCTAAGCAAATGGGTAATGTATTATCATATAGATGCAAATATTTGGAAGCAAATTAAATGTTTTAAGTGTTGTGTTATGTTAAAGTCAAAAGTTCTTATCCTATTACTCATCAGCATTTTATTTTTTTTAACTAAAGCAAGTGCTAATAAAACCGATAGCTTATTGACTTTAGTTGAAACGACTAATAATGTGGATGAGAAAATAAGATTATATTTCGAAATTGTTGGAAATGTAGGAGATAGCAACCCAAAGCTATACTATGAATATGCAACCAAAGCATATGATACCGCAGTAAATTCTAATGCCGAA
>Ga0209187_1000595_pt1 | contig 57689 bp, 45 predicted proteins | sample BantaG_FD_187430 | JGI IMG/M metagenome (GOLD analysis project Ga0209187, IMG submission 187430) | Marine algal microbial communities from Bantry Bay, Ireland - BantryBay_4 metaG (SPAdes) (version 2) | ecosystem: Host-associated > Algae > Red algae > Unclassified | place: Bantry Bay, Ireland...
GGGTCTATCCCCGTGCGTACGGGGGAGCCTCTAGCAGGTAAATATCTGACATGCTTAGCAAATTATAAAAGAGCATTGACCTCAGGGCCAATGACGTACTATGAGAACGCCATCTAGATCCACGATTTCCTTGGGTGGATTACCAAGATTTAGGACACCTTGTCCACCTGAAACCGTGCTGTCTTGCCAAGTGAGCACTATCGCGCCCCTACCAAGTTGACCATACCAGTCTTCCAGTACTTTCCAGATGCGCTGTCTCACGCCGCGAGACAGTTTGGGGGATGTGTAAACGCCAGGAGCAATTTCCAACATTACAGAACTTAAAAACCCGCGATATCGTGCCTCCACATCACGTGTTACCACCACTGTCATGGGCATGGCTGGGCGCTCACATCTTCTACTTTTTCCTCGAAAAGTTGCTTTATCCTTCCGATCATTTGATCTACCAACTTTTCTTTTCGAATCGTTTTCCCAATATTTTTTCTTGTAAGTCGCTCAACGTTGGTTTCAGAAGATTTCTCATAAATGGAGGCGCAACGAAAAGCGACAGGAATGGTAACCGTATCGCGAAATAAATCCGATACATCCAATACAAACGACTGTCCTGAATCCTCGTGAATGAACCCAAGTTGCGGAATTGTTGCAGTTGCAGTCACCGCAATCGCAGCAGCCCCCTCAACGGCGCTCGCCGCATGATTTAATGCCTGATTTGGTATGTCCGCGGCATTTGGGTTTTGACGGTTATATCTTCTACCTTTCCATTGAATACCATACTGCAACGCAATATTGGCATAAGATTTCTTCATCCGACCACCCTCGATCCCTCGCAGCACTGCAATGTCTTTGTGCGGCAAGACTACTCCCAACCGCCAAGCATACATTTTACGAGCGATATCCAGACGCTTTTTTTCGTTCGCCCAACATCGTGCCTGCTCTCGCGCTAGCCCGGAGCGATCAGGCATGATTGGCGGTGCAGTGTAGTGCCTCACGCCATCATTACCAACAGCACTTAACGCCGTACCGTGACGCGCAAGTAACCGCAAAGCATCATGTGTTACCGAGCTACCCGGCCCGAGTAGAATCATAGAGACCATTTGAAACGGCACATCCAAATCACCACTTGGTAAAACCTCGGTCAGCACCTCTTCTTCATCAACACACCGCTTAAACACCAAAGTACCACTGTTCACCATCAGGGTACCGCCGCTGAGCCAAATCAAACCATGACGATCAACGTGCGGAATTCGGGCTGTTTCGAGCCCAAGCCGACCCTTTAACATGTTTTGCGTACCCTTGCTGGTCGCAATAACAACATCCCGTAACCATAGGCCTTATGTCGCCCTGCCCCATTAGCCAACATGTGCATGAATGCGGCTTCGTTAGTAACTTCCAATACACCGCGAAGTACGCAATCAGGTCCTTCACTGCCACCGCGTGCCCCACGCACGCGCACAATTTTATTGCGCTGGAATGCAGGCATACTGACAGAGGAATCTTCACTCAAACAAGCGCCATTTTTGTTCAATCGACTACCCAACCATTCAGTGTAAACCTGTTTTCGGTCAATGGGTACCTTTGCAGGTGAGCCTGCTACTTGAGAAAGAAACGCATCGCGCTCTACCATTTTTCCATGTTCGTTGCGGAATCGCGTTGTTGGACGAACTTTTATTTCAAAACCAAAACGCCGACCAACTCGCCAACTCGATGGCATTTGCTTTTCAATGACTGCGCTGGCGATCTCGCGGTAATCAGGCTGGGCAATTTCAGTGGCAGTCTGGTTTATCAGCGCAGCCCCATGTTTTGAATATCCGTATAGCGTTCCATTGTCTGCGCCAGCAGTATGAATCAATCGAAACGGCTGTGGTGCATGTTCGCCGAGATTCTCTGTTAAAAATGCATGTAACGCATAACCTTCATCGAGAATACCGCTAAAGATTCTTCTCTTGCCAGCCCATCGGTACAGCTTACTTAAGTCAATTTCTTGTTGACACAAATACAATGCCATTACGCACACTCCGCAAAATGTCGAGCAGAAATTGCAGCCGTATACACTCTTCTTGATCCTGTGTGCTGCCCGTTAGACCAGTCTCTATCATCGCAAAGTTGTTCTTCCGAAAATCCATCTAAGAAAACATGTTCACACTCTTCCATCCATTGACAAAATACATTGGTTTCACCGCCGATTGGGACTGTAAATAAGGCCGTCAATGCTGTATCAGCCACAACAGTGTTCAGATACAACGGCGAGCTTGGTAAACAACCTTTTCTCCCTATGAACAACGGCCTGGCGGGATAATTAAAAGCTTGCACCAGATTATTAAGTTCTTCCGGTGTTGCGTCAGTCAGAGTGAATGCCACATGGACAGATAAGTCATCGAGGTAATCGCGGTATCTTAAATGCGGACCGTCGTAGGTGCTCGAACCGCCGTCCCTGCCCTCAACGATCCCCCGCGTTGTCCAGTGCTTATCATTCTTTTGTATTTGAGCCGTTTGAAAATCTGTGAATTGACGCCCTTCTACCGGGCTATCTATTCCAGTGGCAAACACAATACGGGATTGCAGTTTTTGTAGCTTCTCAAATTGCTGTCTCTGGTAACCCAACGCGTTAGCCAGCAAACCCGTCAACATTGATCTTGCAGGCAGCCGCCGCGTTACCCCGAAGCTATCGATTGCAGCACCACCAAAAGCCGCCACTGGAGCGCGCAACTGCAATATCACATAATGGTGCTGATCTGTCGACATGATTTTCAAGCCTCTCCTTTAGTGATTGCTTCAGAGACCCACTCGGCTAGTTTGTCTAGCGGCATACGCTGTCCATCAGAAATACTCAGTTCATTGTCGATGCAACTGAACCGTCTCGCCTCTCTGATGCCATAGCAATCGTCAAATTTATCTACTTGCTCAGTCAGGCGCGTCAGCGTTGCGTCTAGTTGTGCCTGACACGGCTTCCGAAACGCTTCGGCGAAAGACCTTGGTTGTCGTTCACCGGCCTCTATAAATACCAGCGGCGCCCACGAATAAGGTGCCGTAGAACCGAGCTTTGCCCCGGGAGTTACAGTTGCAATTAAATGTATCAGTCGTCTAACAATCTCAGCAGCGAGCTTTCGATCGATATCTTTATCCGACCACCGTTCAGCCGCTACCCCTTGCGTGTTGCTGACCAGAGCCGGCACATCCACCACTACATATCCATAAAACAAACCAGCCGTCAGCTCAGTATCGCCAATATGTGCAGCACCGGCGTCATCATCTTCATCACGTAAATCATCCACTACAGAAAAATAATCACTTTCGCTCTCTTCCGCGTGCACAGTAAACGCATGCGCCACATGGATCGATGCATCAATATTAGCCGCAGGATCAGATGTGACCATCCGGCCGAACAACGCAGCAGCCAACCCACCAGGCAATACGGTGTTCGCTTTCAATGCACCAAGGTTTTTTTTATTTTCCTTAAAAAATTCTTTTATAGCACCAGTTAATACTTTTGCATCTTCGCTGTTTTTCTGCAGAAGTTCGACTGCATTGGCTTTCAAGTAGTCAATTTCAGGTGCACCAAGTAATAACGGTTGTCGTTTCTTAGGATCGGTGGCATTTTTTCCATACACCCCAATCTGAAATTCATCTTCTAATGCTTTGGCAACTGTTTCATCTACAGAGTGTTCTTCCAAAATTGGTTCTATCACTAACTTACTAATCAATTGTCTCGAGCGGATAGAAGGAACAAAATTCTCCATGCCTGACCACGCATCAATACCTTCTGCAGTCCGCCAATGGCGCTTCAAACACTGGGAAGACACCCGGGTTCTTGAAACTCCCCCATACTGAAGTCGCTTGGCCAGACCGGCATCATCACGATTCAGCAAAGCGGCAGGATAAGAATGTAATGTGTGAATCTGAATGAATCTTGGCGGATTGCTCATATTTTTACCCCTTGGGAATTATCTTTTGTTTCTAATTCTTTTTTAACTGCAGCTCTGAAGTAAGCGCGGGCAATGAGTTGCCTTACTCGTTCATGTGGCTCCCTCAACGAATCCTGTAGAAAGATGAGGTCAGCCAACTCCCTGCAATCAAACGGCTCTTTCTTGGCCAGCAGAAACCGGCAAGCTCGTATCAGCTGCTCTTCTAACTGAATACCTCTAGCGTTTAGCAACGCAGCTAACCTACGCTCGCTGTAGCCAGCCGCAGATAATGCAGTGCCGAGTGCTCTGGAAGGCTGATGCATCGAGCCGCGTCGTGGACCATTTGATTTTTTGCTGATTTCCGACTGATCATCAGGTACCTCAGAACCATTTGTTTTTACCTCGCTTTTAGATTGCACGGGAGTCCCCGATAGCGTCATCAAGGCAAGCACTTTAATTAACATGTGCCAATTCCGTTCACTGCTCTTACTAATTTCACGCTGCAACTTACTGTGTTCAAGCCTCGCAAGTAGCCACCAACACGATGGTGAAGGGGAGTCGACAGACTGTTTTCTCAGACTAGCCAATTGGCCGCTGTTAGTACCCTCGCTAGCCAGCACACCGCAAAGCCAGCTTACACAATCTCTGTAACTAATTTGCTTTTCGTCAGCCTTTTCTATCACGACGCTTCCTCTACTTTTTTATCTTGCTCGATAAGCCATTCGTTTTTTCTGGCGACTGCCAAAAAGAAATTCTTCACTTTTGCTCTTGTACCGAGGTGGAGGTAGCCGCGCCGGGGCATACAGCCTGCAGATTTATCGAGAAACACTTCCGCTTTGCGCGTAATCTTGTCTTTCCATTGCAGCTCTGCAGCTTCGAAATTCTCACCACTTACCGGGACGATCTTCCATAACTCTTCAAAAAAGATACTATCGATATACTGGTCATAAGCCTCACTAAACACTTGTGCACGGTCACGATCACCTTCACCTGATGCATTAAAGTCGAGCTTTCCGTTATCAAGACTTGGAGCACCAGAACTCTGTAACGCGATACAACGGCGTAAGTGCTTTTGGATGTCCGAAACAGTTTTAACACGCCCAACAGCAATTTTACACAAGCTACTTTCAGACCGACTCCCCATTTTTCTGGCTACTGCGAGTGTAATGGGTATTCTCCTCTGCTTAAGCCCTTCTGTTTTTCCTTGACCTCGCACAAGTGCATTAAAAACGATCTGCGTGTCATTCTCTGACAGAAATGGTTTACTCATTAATGACGCTTGGTAACCATTTTCCTGTCCAAACAGTAGCCTGCATATCATGCGATAGTCGAAACCGGTACTCGTTATAGTTACCGACTTATACCCCTCTTTTTCGACTACTAATGGTGCCCACGGATCACCGGTGTTGCCGTTCAGCGCTTTAGCATCGATTCTCTCTTTTTTTGAACCTGCAGTTTTGACAAGTAATGCGTTAGCGTTATTGTTGAGAACTCGCACCCTTCGACAGACATCGATATAAAACGGATGAAGCGATTGTGTTGGCAGCGAACCTGTTCCGTCCCACGGTACCAACCAGACGAGGCCACTTCCCGCACCACCATAAGTGGGTTTATAATTCTTGACAACATCGTTGTAATTCGCCAACAGCACTTTGATGTCACGAACCACATGCGAACCCGCCCCGCCTGCAGGAGCCAAACCCATAAAGCAACGGTTCGAGAAACCTCCGTTCATTCGGGAAGCACCGTAATTCCCTGCACCTAAAAAACCCTCCATCGTCTGCAAACTCACCAAAGAATAAATCCAGTGGTCAATTGTCGGGCTCTGCGCACAGTGTTGTTTTACATCATGGTTCTTTGCGGTTACCAGCATATCAAGATCGTCCGGAGTGCTGACTAAGGATTTGTAAGCAGCCATACTTCCGTTAGGCACTGGTACCTGCATAAAAGCGGGCTTTTCAGCATCCTGCACATAAAGACACCAAGGCTCGTCATTGGGAAAATCAGATGTAATTCCACGCAATACCCTACGCCAATGGTCCTCTGACTCTGGCACAAGCTTGCTCTCGCAATGCAGCAATGCCAAGGCACCGCATTGCACCAGAAAGCAATGCCACGATTGCCACTGGTGCGGACGCAACGCGTCGAAGCTGCTGATTTCATCCTTACACAGCAGGTCGTATACAGCCGGTAAACTGATGTCCTTACGCGTACCGTCCATACATTGGACAGAAAATAGATCATCATCCAGCAGACTGAACCTACGCTTCATAGTTTACCTTTTTACAGAAGTTCCCCGCACTCGGCGAGGCGAAAAGGAGGATTGCAAGTTTTTAAACACATCTAGCAGGGTATATCCCCGAATCACGGGGCCCATCTAGCAGCGCCATTTCACGAGTAGCACGAATTCGTAACCTTGTACAACAAGCTTCAGCCAGAACATAAGAAACCTCTCTTTTAATAAAACGAAATTAGACCATACCGAAATATGATAATTTTAACAAGTAGTTTTTAATAACATATAGCAGTTCATAAAAATTGAGGAGCTTTCAAGTAACTTCAGTGCTGCCCAGTTTGTCTGCCATCAACCTCTTAAAAGACTGAAGGCAGACATGTATTCTTGCGGGCAGTTTCGGAGGGCCCCATACTCCCCATCCACACGTCATCAGACGACCCTGTGTCTCTTCGCTCAGTTATTGCGGATGAAGTTTGAACAGATGATCGATCGACTGACAAAGCGTCAGCGATCGGCAACTCTTTACGTTTCTTTTTCTATATGAAACCCTGTAGCCATGTAAACAAATGTCCGCTGCGGAAACACTAACCTCAACCCGCCAGAAACCTTAAAAATTCTTGGGTCAGTTTCCAGATACCCCGAAAATGGCTCAGTCAATAACCAGTCCGGTATGGCGAACCGCTTTACCGGTGATCCGAATGGACCTGCAACAGCCTCCTCAAGCGTTACATTGAGGTTGTCTCCGCCTAACCTAGTCATCACCTTCTTGTCATCGGGATAACAAACACTGTTATCGATAAACAAGCTGCCTTTTTCTACCTTGAGCAGTCTTGCATTTTGACTGTCGGCCATCTGCGAACCAAAGTATTCATTTTCCGCCGTGCGCCAAGCCTCGCTGCACTGAGTCAATCGGTGCTCCCTCGCCTCGTGATGCAAAGCACTTTCTACCAACAGTCGATTCATCCCCGGCAAAACCCACTGCTTGTACTTGTTAATAAGTTCCAGCGTGTTTTGCAATGCCACTATGTCCGGATAGACTTTTGCCTTCGGCCCGAGGCCGTTCTCACTGCGTGTAAGAAGTTCAGATAAATCCTTTGTGTCCGGTGTCAACACAACAACCCTGGGATCTTGATAACCAACTGGGCGAGCATCTCGCTGGTGACGATGCAACCTGCCAATTCGCTGTAGCAACACATCTATCGGACACAAATCAGTTACTAATATATCTGCATCAATGTCAAGACTCATTTCCAGCGTTTGTGTACCGATAACTATGCCACCACGGGCATCCCTCTGTTTACCAAGCCACTGCTCAACTTCAACGTCCAGTAATTTACGATCTTCTGCGGCAAAACGGCCATGATGCAACGTATGCACGCCATTTACCTGGAATAACAAATCATTCGGTAACAGATCTGCCGTCAGCAACTGCTCAAACGTTTCGACCGCTGAGTCTACTGTATTCCTAATCACCAAAACCTTGGCGCTGTTCACTGCTGCATTGATTACAATCTCTAACCACTTCGGGTCATTGCTATGAATAGCGCTGATCTGGACATTTTTTTTGCCGCCAGTTTGTTCTATCGCTTGATTAACGATTTTGCCATTATCAAAGAAACTTAATGACGGATATTTTACTTGAGTTGCTGCCGACATATTAATTAAGCTATCGTTTTCCTGATCAAGCCAACACTGACGAGCATCTGCACCTAGCGTGGCGGACATCATCAACACGTGACCATTCCTGAGCCGACTTGTACTGACGACACGTTGAATTATCTCCTGCATATATCGATCAGATGCGTGCAGCTCGTCTATTACTAACAGATGGCGACACAGCAACGCCGAGCGCATATGACTGTGTTTCAATGGAAGCTCGCTCAACATAGCCTGATCAATAGTACCTACAGCAATCTGTGCAGCAAGATAACGCTTACTGCTTTCTGCCGCCCATCGCCTGGCAGCAAGACTTGCCCCGGGCTCGTCATCCCATTGCACGGTAAACTCTGGCTGCGGAATACCATTAGCATCACCAGCCTGATAATAACCAGGTACTGCTAACACAACTTGCAGTTCACTGTCATTCGGCAACATTTTACTGATAAAAGTCCTAAGTCTACGATGTAACTGTATTGCGGCTGTGCGTGTAGGCACTGCAAAGTACAAACCGTCTACCAGACTGTTTTCATAAAGAATTAAAAATCGCAACAGTGCGGCTTCTGTTTTTCCAGCTCCAGTTTCCGCCTCTAACACAAGGATGTTATTTTCAAGTGGCGCATCTAGCACTGTTTGCTGCAACGATCGGAGTGATTGATAATCAAATAAGCCACTAGCAGATGCTGGCGATTGATAACTTAAACGCTGTATATCAATGCTCAAGCCAATAGCATTCACTGCTTCAAGCGCTTTCTTTCGACTAACATATATGTAGTTTTGGTCAACTGGTGCTTTGTACCTAAAGCGACTTTGATCAGAACCAATCCAATCAGCCAGTGCCACCAGTCCAGCGAAAAAGTGATGAAAGTGAGAGTTAGCAGGCAGTCGATCAGAACGTTCCACAAAAGCCTCAGGAAACCACTGCCTGATTAATTCCCCGTGCAATTTCACCTCTGCTGCTGGATCCAGCAGATTATCTTTTTGCCATTGCCGACGCTCATCACGAGCAGCATATTCATCGCACGGCAAGGGTTTGCCATGATGCGCAAGTGAAGCCATCATCAATGAAGAGATTACGTGATCGTTTTCAGCGTGCCAATTCAAAATCTCTTCAAAGCCCAGACGGTGAAAGAACCAGTCACTAGCACCTGTCCAATCCCAAAGCAAGTTAGCTAACGGTCTTAAATGCCCTTTTTCCGGCGGAGCACTTGAAGGTTTAGAATCGTGAGTTTTATACTGAAAGCCCAATGCCGTCTTACCGATATCGTGAAGAAAAACGATGACAGCAAGCCTAGATTTAATACCTAACGGCAACTCCTCAGACTGAAAGCCTCCCAATCTGGTAAGTGTTTTATTAATGGATGGAAGATCTATTAGAGCCTCAAAGCATGAGCTTACATCTGCGCAATGATGTGCTAGTGAATGATATTCGCCTGTTTTAAAACAGTACTTGCCCCAGAAATCACTCATACAATTCCTTACTTATGGGATAAACCGCTCACTCTAATAAGCCCTATGTAAATCAGCGATAACAACATCATAGCCAGAGCATGCAAGCGCTCTGGCTATGGCGTAACCGATCGCTAGATGAGCTCCAGCGACAAGTGCAAGGCGCCTGTCAACTGGTGTGCCCTACCACACTTTGCAACCACTCTTAAGCGTAAATCGGGAATCTGTCAGTTAACTTTCTGACATCTGCCTCTACCGCCTTTTCAATTGCGGAATTGCCCTCTTCACCGTTGGCTGCAAGTCCGTCAATGACTCGCAGTATCAATTCACCAACTTGCTTGAATTCATCGTTGCCAAAGCCGCGTGTGGTTGCCGCTGGAGTGCCCAATCGAACACCTGATGTGACAAAAGGCGAGGCAGGGTCAAAGGGAATACTGTTTTTATTGCATGTAATGCCGGCTCTACCCATTGCCGCTTCAGCCGCCTTGCCTGTGACATTTTTGGGGCGTAGATCTACCAGCATCACGTGCGTATCAGTGCCACCTGAGACCATATCCAGACCGCCCGCAGAAAGTGTTGCCGCAAGAACACGAGCGTTACTGATTACCGCTTGCTGGTAGGTCTTGAATGATGGCTGCAACGCCTCACCAAACGCTACCGCTTTGGCAGCAATGACATGCATTAATGGACCACCTTGCAGGCCAGGAAACACTGCCGAATTAAACTTCTTCCCCAGATCGGCATCGCGGGACAGAATCATGCCTCCACGCGGTCCTCGCAGCGTCTTGTGGGTTGTGGTGGTTACCACGTGCGCATGATCGAGCGGATTAGGATGCTCGCCAGCCGCCACCAGACCTGAGAAATGCGCCATGTCTACCATGAAATAAGCACCTACCTTGTCAGCAACCGCTCGAAAGCGTGCGAAATCAATCACTCTGGGATAGGCTGATCCACCAGCGATTATCAGCGCAGGCTTGTTCTCCATGGCTTGCGCCTCCATGGCGTCATAGTCAATCAGGTGGGTTTCAGAATCTACACCATAGGTAACAGCGTTAAACCATTTGCCCGACTGGTTCACCGGCGATCCATGCGTCAAGTGGCCGCCAGCTGCCAGATCCATTCCCATGAACGTGTCGCCCGGCTTGATAAGCGCTAGAAATACGGCCTGGTTTGCCTGAGCGCCCGAATGTGGCTGAACGTTGACGTATTCGCAGTTGTACAGCTTGCAGGCGCGTTCAATAGCCTGTGATTCCGCTGTATCGACGTGCTCGCACCCACCGTAATAACGCTTACCCGGATATCCCTCAGCGTATTTGTTGGTCATGACCGAGCCTTGTGCCTCCATGACGGCAGACGAGACTATGTTCTCCGAGGCAATAAGCTCGATTTCGTGCTGTTGACGGCCTAATTCGTTGTCAATTGACGCCTGAATTACCGGATCGCGGTCCGCAAGAGACGCCTTGAAGAAATCACTATTTGCCTCTGAAGCGTTGACCAGCTCGACATTACTCATTCTATTACCCTCTTCTGACTAGTTTGGTATTACGAATATTTCTTTTACGATCTATTATGCCCTTCGGGACCGTGCTTTGTAACAACAGAATTTTCAACGGTCCAATCCTTACATTTCGACGGTTTCCTGCTCATGCCATTTGCCCTTAGTTCTCAAGATTTGTCCAATCAGCACGATGAAACACTCGCTGCCGACGGCCGGGCGTTACCTAATTGGCAAACAGTGATGGGCTCGCTGAACAGCTTTACACCTGCCGAAATTGAACATCGCCAGCAAGATATAAGCCGCCAGCTTAGAGCAAACGGCATAGCCTACAGCTCAATGTCCAACGCCCGTCACGCCTCACGCCCGTGGAATCTTGATCTGGCGCCCTTTGTCTTCGAGCCCAACGACTGGAACGTGGTTAGTCGAGCACTCGAGCAGCGGGCGCTGCTAAAGCAAGAAATACTGCGTGATGTTTATACGGAACAAAAGCTCTTGAAGCAACGCCTGATTCCGCCTTCCATGATTTTCTCCCACCGCGGATATTTACGAGACGCGGTCGATCTTGATAGCAATCCCGGCTTGCCCATGTTCAGCGCAGATATTTCACGAGCGCCATCAGGGCAGTGGTACATCGTCGATGATGTCTGCCAATTTCCTGAAGGCATCGGTTATACCGTCGAGAACCGCCTGATACTATCCAGTACCTTGCCCAAGCTTTTCAGGCAGTGTCGCGTTCAAAGAATCGCGAGTTATTTCAAGCAATTGCAAAACGCTATTGCACAGCTTTCTGAAAGTGATGGCCGGTGTGTGATGCTCGCCAGCGGTCCGGAGCATCCGTTTTATTTCGAGTATGCCTACCTGGCAAAGTATCTTGGCTATACCTTGGTGCAAACAGGCGATTTGACAGTTCGCGACAACCGGGTTTTTTTACGCACTGTCTCTGACCTCCAACGCGTGTCGGTCATTATTCGCTTCGTGCAGGACACTAATCTTGATCCCATGGCCGTCGGCCAATCTGACGCCACAGGTATAACCGGCCTGTTTCAAGCCGTTAAAAATGGAGGGGTCAAAATCATCAATCCTCTAGGTTCAGGGGTTCTGGACAATCCTGCGTTGAACACCTGCATGCCGGAACTGTGCAAGCACATTTTAGGAGAAGAGTTACTAATGCAGGGCCCGCCTACCTATTGGCTAGGTCGCGAAGATCATCTTTCACATGTTGTAAAACATCGGGACGATCTACTTTTTCGTGATATCGACTCACTGGGTCAGTTGTTTGATCCGCGCTTGATGAGCACTGAAGAACGTGCACAACTTGAATTGAAATTTAATGCCTTCCCGCAGCGGTACGTGGCACAGGAGCGTCTGGATAGATCGATAGCCCCGGCTTTTCACAAAACCGAATCCATTAGTCAACAGATTACCGTAAGGTGTTTTTTAATGAATCAGGGCGATACTTACGCGGCGATGCCAGGTGGGCTCTGTCTGCTGGATACCGCCGTCGATGGCAGGCGGCCTGCGTTTGATTCGCTTAAAGGGAGCAAGGATACGTGGGTTATCGCAGAAGGACCGGTAAAGCCGGTGTCGTTGCTGTCGACTGCACCACTGGATACGCAATTTGCCGTCATGGAAGGTGAGCTTCCAAGTCGTGTCGCCGAAAATCTTTTCTGGATGGGCCGCAATGCCGAGCGCTGCGAAATCAATGTCCGACTCATGCGTTCGATTTTTCAAACCTTGCAGAACGACGAAGCAAACACAATGGATGCAGCGGAAGATGATGCAGTGTCTCCCGTATTGTCAGCCATACTGCGCGCAGCAACGAACGTTACAGGTACTCTGCCTGGCTTTGTTGGTCGCGGCGGTCGCCAGCGTATTCGCCGACCACAAAGAGAATTACTTTCGCTATTGCATGACCCCGAGCGCCCAGGTACTTTGCCCTATACACTAGCCCAACTAGCCAATAGCGCAGCCTCGGCTCGCGACCGCGTCTCGGATGAATTGCTCAGAGTGCTTAATCGTCTTGAGGATGTACACGATGATTTGACTGACAATCCCACACCACAACATCTCTTTGATGACGCCGATACGCTGAAAAAAATCAATCGTCGGCTAGACAACACGTTAATGTCCTTGTCAGCATTCGCAGGATTAGCTCACGAGAATTTCACGCACGGTGACGGATGGCGATTCATGATGCTGGGCAGGCGTCTGGAGCGAGTGCAACATACCTGCATTGTTATCAACGCGATGCTGTCAAAAAATCGCGATGACATCCTGCTGCTGGAATCACTCCTTCGACTTTTCGACAGTACAATGACGTACCGGAGTCGCTATCGAAGTCAGATTGATGTACGACTGGTGCTCCGGCTGCTGCTCATTGATGAATTCAACCCGCGCTCCCTGGCATTTCAACTCAAAGAAGTACAGAACACTATTGCCATGTTACCCGGAAGGCGATCACTGTCGCAGGCAGATGCGCTTAGTCGACTTGCCATTGCTGGTTTAAGTCGCGTCCAGCTAGCTGATCCGGAAGAACTTATTAGTGCGAGCAAGGAAGCAAGGCAACACCTGTCTCGCCTGTTAAATGTACTTCAGAATTTGCCAGTACAAATGTCAGATATACTTAACGCAACCTACTTTTCTCATGTGCCGCCCGGAAGACAGCTAGCTGATCTGCGACCATCCATGGCGGAGGAGCCTTCGCAGCGATGAAGCTGCATGTCCGACATAAAACGACTTACGATTACAGTGATGTTGCCAGCCAATCTCATAATCATGTGTGTCTGCAGCCTAGAGACACACCATTACAGCAATGTCTGGATACACGTGTATCAGTTTCTCCAGAACCTGACAGCATGCAGGAAGAGCAGGATGTGTATGGCAATAAAAGCACACGCTTCTCCATTGGGCGTCACCACGAACACTGCGAGATCATTGTCAGCTCATTGGTTGAAACAACAGATACCTTGAATGCCTTGCCAGTCTCAATGAACGTAGCTGACAACCTTGAATCTTTGGAATCCTCACAGATCGCTGATGCGTTGATGGCCTACGACTGTCTTCTGGTTTCTCCTTACATTGCAGTATCCAGTGTGATTGATGAGTTGGTAGATGAGATTCCAATAGGAAATTCAAGTGTCGTTGACTATGGCCAAGCCTTGATGGCACACATCTTCACCACCTTCGAGTACACGTCCGGCTTCTCTACCCTTGTGACGCCCTTGAGTAAAATTTACAAGGAACGAAAAGGTGTTTGTCAGGATTTTGCGCATTTGGCGATTGCCGCGTTGCGCAAACAGCGAATACCAGCCCGCTATGTCAGCGGCTATCTGGAGACCTTACCGCCGCCCGGCCAGCAAAAATTGCAAGGTGCTGATGCATCTCATGCGTGGTTTTCAGTGTTCGATGCAAAACAGGGTTGGTTTGATTTTGATCCGACTAATAACAAACGGCCAGATGCACAATATATAACAACAGCATGGGGCCGCGACTATGCTGACGTGACACCCATCAAAGGTGTCGTGTATGGTGGTGGCACTCATACATTAAACGTTGAGGTTGACGTCACTCGCAGTGGCGAATTACCTGCAGCTGTTAAGGAATAATAACGCCATGCCGGATCGCTGGACGCACTACAAAAGCCCGGGCTTCGACGAACTTATCGAACAATCAGGCTCATCGCGCGGGTTTGCAAGCAACCTTGCCTCATGGTTTAATAATTTAAGCGATGAGGAGCTGGCAAATAGACAACACGCTGCACAGTTGGCCATTGCACAGATGGGCATCACCTTCACGGTGTACTCAGACAAGGGAAATATCGATAGAGAATGGCCGCTGGATATTGTGCCCAGAGTCATTGAAGCTACCGAGTGGCGTGAAATAGAGCGAGGCCTTAAACAGCGGCTTAAAGCCTTGAACATGTTTATCCATGATCTCTATAATGATCAGAACATACTTAAAGACAGTATTGTTCCCAGACAACTAATAGAAACATCCAGCAATTTCCGTCCTGAGTGTGTGGGCATGAATCCGCCTCACAAGGTTTGGGCCCACATCTGCGGCAGCGATCTGGTTCGCGGTGAAGATGGCACCGTTTATGTACTGGAAGACAATCTGCGCGTACCTTCAGGCGTGTCGTACATGATAGAGAATCGCGAGGTCATGAAACGCGCACTGCCCGAGATCTTTCGCCAATCACATGTCCTGCCGGTAAACACCTATCCAGCCAACCTTCGCGCAACCCTGAGCTCACTGACAGATACTGAAAACCCCACCATTTGCGTACTCACGCCAGGCGTATTCAACTCTGCCTATTTCGAACACGGATTTCTTGCACAGGAAATGGGCGCCGAACTGGTAGAAGGACGAGACCTGATCGTTGATGAAGATGGCTACGTCAATATGCTCACAGTTGATGGACCGCAACCCGTGCACGTCATCTACCGCCGCGTTGATGATGAATTCATAGACCCGGAATGTTTTAATGCGGACTCAACGCTTGGCGTGAAGGGTCTGATGAAATCCTGGCGTGAAGGCAAGGTGGCCATCGCTAACGCACCCGGCGCCGGTGTCGCAGACGATAAAGTCGTGTATTCCTACGTCCCTGACATCATCAGATATTATCTTGACAGTGAGCCCCTGCTGCAAAATGTCCCTACTTACCGCTGTGAAGACAAAGATGATAAAGAGTATGTACTTGGAAATCTTGAACAGCTGGTTGTCAAACCCGCGAATGAATCGGGCGGCTATGGCATGCTCATCGGCCCCATGAGCACGGTCGAAGAACAGGAAGAGATGGCCGTTTGCATAAAGAACAATCCACGCAACTACATCGGTCAGCCGACACTGACATTATCGACATCACCCACACTGAACGACGGACAATTCGAAGCCAGACATATCGATTTGCGCCCTTTTGTATTGCAAGGTGAAGAAATGACAGTCACCACTGGCGGACTGACGCGCGTGGCGATGGTCGAAGGCTCACTCATCGTTAATTCTTCACAAGGAGGTGGTAGCAAAGATACCTGGGTAGTTGAATCAGCTGCGCCCGGCTCAATACAATCGCAATCGCAATCGCAATCACAGACAACGGCAGATCAACCAGAACCTCCAGGCGATATGATAACCAACCTACACAGTAATAAGGAGTAGATGCGTGTTAGCGCGAGTTGCCGAAAACATCTACTGGTTAAGCCGATACCTGGAGCGGGCAGAGAATACAGTCCGCCTGGTCGATGTACACAGTCGAATGTTGCTTGATCATCCCGACATCGAGGATCATGCAGGGTGGATACCCGTTATCACCATCAACGCTCTGGATAAGCCATTCGCTGAAAAACACGAGCGAGCATCTGAAACCAGTGTCTGCCATTTTCTGTTGGCAGACGAAGACAATGCGGGCTCATTGTTCAATGCGTTTGTTGCTATCCAGAACAATTTACGCAGTTGCAGGGATATTGTTCCTCGTAGCAGCTATGAAGCCATCAATGGCGCTTGCCGTTTCGTGCGTCAACAGGTAGGAGCTGCCTGCGAGAACACCAATCAACGTCATGCCTTTTTAAGCAGTGTGCAGACACGACTATTGGCAATCTCTGGCGATCTCAATAGTAATATGTCACACGACATCGGGCATCGATTCATTGGTCTGGGATGCCAGATAGAACGCGCTGACATGACATCCCGCATTATCGATGTACAATCATCAACGTTGGTACAAAGCCAGGCAAACGACGAGAACATGGCACTGCGTCAGCAAAGCTGGGTAGCCGTTATGCGCTCCCTGTCGGCCATGCAGATGTATCGCCAGCATGTTCGCAGACCCGTCAATGGGCACGATACCCTGAAGTTCCTTCTCATGGACACCGAACTGCCCCGTTCCTACACGTTCTGCGTGAATAAACTGGACAGCACCTTGAGTTTTTTTAATCAACATGCTGAACCTCGAGCTGCCATCGAGGCTGTACGCCAGCAGCTGGCTTCCGCCGATCTGGAAGAGCTTGCGCAGCAACCCCTGTTGCTGCATCAGTACATCGACACCCTTCAAATGAGTTTGCAGAGCGTGGCAACTGCAATTGCTGACTCCTACTTCCTACCGCCACAGGACACTTGATGAGCATCCGGATAGCACTTGACCACACAACGGTCTACAAATACGACAAGCCGGTAACGCTGTATCCGCACATCATCCGGCTCAGACCCGCATCACACTGCCGCACACCGATACTCAGTTACAGCCTCAATATAGAACCTGAAACACACTTTCTGAACTGGCAGCAGGATCCGTTCGGAAATTATCTGGCGCGTCTGGTTTTCAATGAACCGACCACAGAGCTGTCGGTAAAGGTCGATCTTCTGGCAGAAATGACGGTCATTAATCCGTTTGATTTTTTTGTAGAAGAATCTGCCGAAAATTTTCCGTTTACCTACAGCCAGTCAGTACAGGAAGATCTTGCGCCGTATCTTGCGGTAACAAAAGCATCAGCTATATTACAAGCCTGGTTACAAAAAAATCGTCCGGCAAAACAAAGTATTAACGATGCACTGGTAAGCATCAATCAGGCTGTCCAGAGAGATATCGAGTACGAGCTACGGATGGAGCCCGGCGTCCAAAGCAGCGAGCAGACTCTGACACTTGCCAAAGGTTCATGCCGTGACAGCGGCTGGCTACTGGTTGAAATACTGCGTCACTATGGTCTGGCTGCCAGATTTGTCTCCGGCTACCTGGTGCAACTGGTTCCTGACCTGAAAGCCCTCGATGGGCCCTCCGGCACCACTCAGGACTTTACCGACCTACACGCCTGGGCAGAAGTGTATTTGCCGGGTGCGGGCTGGGTAGGCATGGACCCGACGTCCGGGTTGTTTGCCGGTGAGGGCCATATTCCTCTGGCTTGTACACCACAACCCACCAGTGCTGCACCAATCTCCGGAAGTGCCAGCGCGGCAGCAGATGATTTCTACTTTCACAATCGTGTTAGTCGCATTGACGAGCGTCCCCGCGTCACATTGCCATACGATGAGCAAACCTGGAGTGAGGTTCTCTCACTGGGTAAGTCTGTGGATGAAAAACTCAAGGAGCAGGATGTCCGGTTGACCATGGGTGGTGAGCCCACGTTTGTCTCCATTGATGATATGGAAAGTGCCCAGTGGAACACCGAAGCACTTGGGGAGCACAAGCTGGAACGTGCCTGCGTACTCCTGGAGAGGATGCGCGACGATTTTGCACCTGCAGGTGTTCTTGCCTATGCACAGGGCAAGTGGTATCCAGGTGAGCCCACACCGCGCTGGGCATTGATCACGCACTGGCGTACAGACGGGCAACCGATCTGGCACAAACCCGAACTCATCAGCACGCCCGGACAACACCCCACAGAGCCAGCCGCAGCACACAAGTTAATGCGCAGTCTGTGTACCGAATTGCAACTTGAAGAAGAAAACATTCGTGCGCTGTATGAAGATCCATTACATCACCTGACACTGGAAGCATTACTACCCGATGAGAAATCATTGTCGGAGCTGGATCTTAAAAACAGCAACTCCCGCCAACGATTGGTCAATATGCTCAGCGCAGGACTTGATGAGCCCGTCGGATACATGTTGCCGCTGGCATTTGAAACCGATCACTGGATCAGCAGCCAATGGCCACTACGGCGTAAAGAGGTGTTTCTTGCCCCTGGTGATTCTCCAGCTGGATTGCGCTTGCCTCTGGATTCATTACCAAAGGATAAAAGCGTCGATGAGGAAGCCGACATAATTCTCGATGACAACTTTGATCCGAAAGATGCACTTACTACCTTACCGCCGCTGTCTGCAGAATCCGGACAGCCTGGAAAAACTGCCAAGGCCATCAGTACAGATGATCGTACAGATAATCGCACAGATAATCGCACAGATAACCGTACAGATAATCGTACAGATAACAATTCGAAAAACCGCGGTGAGCCCAAAGTCATCCGCACCACATTGTGTGTAGAAATCCGCGATAACTGCCTGTATGTGTTCATGCCGCCACTGAAAAGCGCAGAGAGCTGGGTGCGCCTGATGGCTTGTCTTGAAAGGGCTTGTATTGCTGCCGACGTCAAACCGGTTATCGAAGGCTATGAGCCACCTCGTGATGCGCGTCTGCAATCATTCCGTATCACGCCCGACCCGGGTGTTATAGAAGTCAACATTCATCCCTCAAGCAATTTTGATGAGCTTGTCCACAAGACCGAGGCGCTTTACGAATCTGCACGACTGAGTCGTCTGGGTGCTGAGAAATTCATGGTGGATGGTAGACATACCGGTACCGGTGGCGGCAATCACGTCACCATGGGCGGAGATACCCCTGCCAACAGCCCTTTTCTCAGACGTCCGGACCTCTTGAGAAGCCTTATCACCTTCTGGCAGCACCACCCTAGCCTCTCCTATCTTTTCTCGGGCATGTTCATTGGTCCGACCAGTCAGGCACCGCGCATTGACGAGGCACGATCCGAATCATTATATGAGTTGGAGATGGCACTATCGCGATTACCCGATGGGCAGAGCAACAAGCCTTGGCTAGTGGATCGGCTGTTACGCAATCTGCTCATTGATCTGACTGGCAACACCCACAGAGCCGAGATATGCATCGACAAACTGTACTCGCCGGACGGTCCTGCAGGCAGGCTGGGCATTGTCGAGCTTCGTGCTTTCGAGATGCCACCCCACGCGCGCATGAGTATCGTGCAAACGCTACTTATTCGATGCCTGATTAGTCGGTTCTGGAAACAACCCTACACCGGTGATCTTGTTCGCTGGGGTACTGAGCTTCATGATCGGTTCATGCTGCCACATTACTTGTGGCATGACATCAAGGAGGTGATCAATGATCTAAACGACCATGAGTATGCATTTGATGAGCAATGGCTGGATGCGTTCTGGGAATTTCGGTTTCCTGTACTCGGAACACGTCAGATAGACGACATCACGCTGGAATTGCGCGCAGCGATTGAACCGTGGCATGTGTTGGGTGAAGAGGCCTCGGTTGGCGGTATGGCTCGTTATGTCGACTCCTCCATGGAAAGACTACAGCTCAAAGTCACGGGCTATACCGATAGTCGCTATAAAATTACCTGTAACGGCTATGTTCTACCATTACGCTCAACTGCCGTTGCCGGGGAATACGTGGTTGGCGTTCGCTACCGTGCCTGGCAGCCGACATTTGCATTGCATCCTGATATCCCTGTTGATACACCATTGGTATTTGATGTCGTTGATACCTGGTCGAATCGTAGTCTGGGCGGTTGCTCCTACCACGTCAGCGATCCGGGCGGGCGTAGCTATGACGATGTGCCGGTAAACGCAAATGTGGCAGAGGCTCGCAGATTGGCGCGTTTTGATGAAAATCACCATACGCCCCCTGCGGCAACGATCATGACACCAACAGTCTCCGGAGGTAGTCAGTTCATACCAACCGAGCCTGGTGATACGGTTGTGACACGAGGCAGGATTGATATCAATCGCGAGTACCCATGCACAGCTGACATGCGACAAAAGGCGAGCCAGCAAAAGGGGTAGATTGCGTAAACTGGAAAACCAGGGTTAAAGCACGGACGAATCACTGCCTGGCTTGCTAACAATCATTAATTAAACCGGATTAGGTGAGTAAAAAAATTACGACTGCTGAATGTCGTCAGCGTGTCAACGCAGTTGGGTGTGTCAGCGCTAAAGCCATAGCAGGTTCAGGAAACGGGCACACAAAGCCCTCGGTTCTTGACGAGTTATACCAGCAAGGTAGCGCACGAATCCGCTTCCCGCGTACTGAACCAGGCCCCCTGCAAGCGGTATTGTTGAATACCGCCGGTGGCCTGACCGGTGGTGATCAGATTCACTGGAAGGCCTGCGCAGCTGAGCACTCACACCTAAGCATCAGCACAGCTGCCTGTGAAAAAATCTATCGCACTCATGGGCCTGCCGCTATACAGAAAACAATATTGCACGTCGCTGGCAAAGCACGACTGGAGTGGTTGCCACAGGAGAGCATCCTGTTCAATGGCTCACACCTTGAGAGAACGCTTGATGTTCACCTTGAAGAGCAGGCGCAAGCACTGATAGTTGAGAGTCTTGTCCTTGGCAGGCAAGCCATGAAGGAAGATATAAACAGGCTTTGTATCCGTGACAGATGGCGAATCTATTTGAAAGAAAGACTTTTACATGCGGAAGATTTTTATCTGGATACGAACTCGAACAATGATGCACGTACTCAGTGCATGCTGCATCATCACAGTGCGATCTCAACAGTTGTCATGATCGCTGATCACCCCGACGGATGGTACGAATCTCTTGCTACACGTATCAGCTCTCTAAACCCGGCAGGTAATGGTGCAATTCGAATCGGCGTAAGCGCACTTCCAGGCAGACTGGTGGTCCGTGTGCTTGCACGTAACAGCTTTCTGCTCAGAAAATTCCTGATACCCTGTATCAAGTTACTTAATGACGAACGGCCAATACCTACCGTCTGGAATGTATAGGATTCATGCAGCTCACCCCGCGCGAGAAAGACAAACTATTGATTGCTATGGCAGCAGAGGTTGCACGCAAACGTCACAGCCGAGGCGTCAAACTCAACCACCCTGAGGCTATTGCACTAATCAGTGATTATGTCGTTGAAGGGGCCCGCGACGGTCGCTCAGTCGCTGAACTAATGAGCGGCGGTGCATCGGTCTTGACACGCAATGATGTCATGTCTGGTATCAGTGAGATGATTCCCGAGATTCAAGTGGAGGCCACCTTCCCGGATGGTGTCAAACTTGTTACCGTGCATCAGCCGATTCGCTAATTGGAAAACAGGTAGCGTTTACCTTGCAAGCGTCGTTGCTAATTCGAAAAATGCTGTTCGATTGCTATTTTCAGTGACTATTTAATCATTCTCCAACGACGCTCAAAAAACTTTCACAGGAGCTAAGCACATGATTCCCGGTGAGATCATTACCGCCCAGGACGATTTGATACTCAATGAATCACAACCCACCTTGACGCTGCATGTATCCAATACTGGCGACAGACCTGTTCAGGTAGGAAGTCACTACCACTTTGCAGAAAGCAACCCGGCACTGGAATTTGATCGGCAAGCGGCACGTGGGCAACGACTGGACATTGCTGCAGGCACTGCTGTGCGTTTTGAGCCAGGACAATCACGTGATGTCACGCTTGTACCCTTTTCTGGCCATCGTCGCATCATTGGTTTTCGACAAGAAATAATGGGGAAGCTGTAATGGCCGTGAGCATCAGCCGACAACGCTATGCCGACATGTATGGCCCCACCACCGGTGACAAAGTACGCCTTGCCGATACCGACCTGATCATAGAGGTGGAGCGCGATCTATGCACCTACGGCGATGAGGTTAAGTTCGGTGGTGGAAAAGTCATACGCGATGGCATGGGCCAGTCACAAACCAGTCGAGCGGACGGCGCTGTAGATACCGTAATCACCAACGCACTTATCGTCGATCATACCGGTATCTACAAAGCTGACGTAGGCTTGCGTGGTGGCACTATCGTAGCCATCGGTAAGGCGGGCAATCCGGATACACAGGCGGGTGTTGATATCATCATAGGGCCAGGCACGGAAGCTATAGCAGCAGAAGGTCGTATTCTCACAGCGGGTGCCTTCGATAGCCATATTCATTTTATTTGTCCGCAACAAATTGATGAAGCCTTGATGTCAGGTGTTACCACTATGTTGGGTGGAGGTACGGGACCTGCGCATGGAACCCTAGCAACGACCTGCACGCCCGGCCCATGGCATCTGGCGCGTATGATACAGGCCGCTGACGCTCTACCGATGAACCTTGCCTTCGCTGGCAAAGGCAATGCATCGCAACCGGCAGCGCTGGAAGAAATGATTTTAGGCGGTGCAGCAGCCCTCAAGTTGCACGAGGATTGGGGCACCACACCTGCAGCCATTGATTGTTGTCTGACAACAGCAGACCAGTTCGATGTTCAAGTCATGATTCACACCGACACGCTTAACGAGAGCGGATTTGTTGAGAGCACTATAGACGCGGTTGCCGGACGAACCATTCACGCCTTCCATACCGAAGGCGCCGGCGGCGGCCATGCACCCGATATCATCAAGGTCTGTGCCCTGCCCAATTTCCTACCCTCATCCACAAACCCGACCCGACCCTACACTGTCAATACCATCGATGAACATCTTGACATGCTTATGGTGTGTCATCATCTGGATGCCAATATCCCCGAAGACATCGCCTTCGCAGAAAGCCGTATTCGCAAGGAAACCATAGCAGCCGAGGACATCCTTCACGATCTCGGAGCGTTCTCAATCATTGCCTCCGACAGCCAGGCTATGGGCCGTGTGGGTGAGGTCCTTATTCGCACCTGGCAATCGGCAGACAAAATGAAAAAACAACGTGGCAGACTGGCCCAGGAAACCGGCGAAAACGATAACCTGCGCGTGCGTCGCTACATTGCAAAGTACACCATCAATCCGGCGATAGCGCACGGTATCAGTGATCACATCGGATCTGTAGAGGTCGGTAAACGTGCTGATCTATGCCTGTGGCATCCGGCCTTTTTTGGTGTTAAACCGGAGATGGTCCTATTGGGCGGCAGCATAGTTGCAGCACCCATGGGCGATCCAAATGCCTCGATCCCCACACCGCAACCGGTGCATTATCGTCCGATGTTTGCAGCCTTCGGCAAAGCATTGGTTAATAGCGCAGTAACCTTTGTCTCTCAGGCAGCGATTGACAATTCACTTGCCAACACCCTCGGCACGGACAAGAAAATGATTGCTGTGGACAATACTCGAGGCGGCATTGGCAAATCCAGCATGATACTTAATCAGGCAACCCCATCAATAGACGTCGACCCGGAAACCTACGATGTGCATGCAGATGGCGAACTTCTCACCTGTGAGCCTGCCAGGGAATTACCCATGGCTCAACGCTACTTTCTGTTCTGATAAAAATAACCATGAATACCTGTCACCACATCGAACGAGCTCAGGCCGCATCAGCGAATCAGCAAGCCAATGTCGACGCCCCCGTGGACACAGTGACACTGGACGAGACCGACCGTCGCAGACGCAGACTGCTTATGACATCGGATGCAGGCATCGACTTCCTGCTTGAACTTGAGTCTGTCACTTTACTAAAACATAACGACATACTGCGCCTGAATGATGGTCGTGGCATTCGTGTGCAGGCAAAACCCGAAGCTCTCTACGAAATTCACGGCTCTGATCGTCAACATTTACTGACATTGACCTGGCATGTCGGTAACCGTCATATTGCGTCAGAAATCAGAGAAGATCATGTGCGCATTCGCCACGACCCCGTTATTCGCAACATGCTCGAGCACCTTGGCGCGAAGGTTTGTGAGGTGCAGGCTGGCTTCAATCCTGAGGGCGGCGCTTATGGGGATACGCACGCCAATCACGCACACGATCATGGATGAAGGCCGTGCTCAACTGACGCTACAAACATGGATGTCTGCCGCCTTCCCCATTGGTGCATTTTCCTATAGCCATGGCCTGGAGAGTGCGATTGCCGACGGTAGAATCAATAACGCCAGTAGTTGCGAACAATGGATAGCCGGCATCTTCCAATACGGCAGTGGCTGGAACGATGCGATATGCACTAGTCACGCTTGTTCATGCATTGACATCGAACTTTCTCGAACATCCGGGGCCGCAGCCCATGATCATTCTGATCACACCACGCGGGCCTTACGCTCATCGTTACAAGCGATCAATGATCTTGCACTGGCACTGTGCGCAGGCGCTGAACGTAGACAGGAGACTATTCAGCAAGGCCATGCATTTGCCACTGCTGCGGCCATATCGAACGCACCCACAGTGCTGTCATTGATTGACCATGAAATCAGTCTGCCTGTAGCGGTTGGGGCGCAAGGAGCATTAACTGGAATATCATTAAATAGCCTACTGCCTGCCAGCATTCAGGCAAATGCAAGTAACCTGGTCTGGATCTGTACGCGGCTGATACCTCTTGGACAGACACAGGCGTTGCAGATTATTGCCAACCTGCAAACGCTGATCATCGACACTGCGCAGCGAGCGGTAAAAAGCTCTCTGAGTGATCTGGGCGGTTGCGCCCTGTTGGCAGATCTTGCCTCCATCGAACACGAGCGGTTGTACAGTCGCGTTTGCATCACCTGACACTTACTATGCCTCTTCCAGACACACATATCTCATCAGACTCCGCCACGAATAAAGTTCAATCCAGACCAGCGCTACGTGTCGGTATCGGTGGCCCTGTAGGTTCAGGCAAAACGAGCCTTGTGGCGCAACTATGCAAGGCCATGAAAGAAGACTATTCCATTGCCGTTATAACAAATGATATTTATACCAGAGAAGACGCCGACGCATTAGTGCGGTTCCAGGCACTCTCTGCAGATCGTATACTGGGTGTAGAGACTGGCGGTTGTCCGCATACCGCTATTCGCGAAGATGCCTCCATCAATCTGCGTGCCATTGATGATCTAAACAAACGACACCAGAACCTGGATATTATTTTCATCGAATCCGGCGGAGACAATCTGGCAGCCACCTTTTCACCGGAGCTCGCTGATTTGACACTGTACGTAATTTCAGTATGCCAAGGTGAGGACATTCCGCGCAAGGGCGGTCCCGCCATTACCCGCTCAGACCTCCTGATTATCAATAAAAGCGACCTTGCACCTTATGTCGACGCCAATCTCGAGAATATGGCTTCTGACGCAGCGATGGCACGTGGCAACAAAGGCTTCGTCTTCACCGATATGAGATGTGGTGATGGATTAAAAGAGGTCGTCGACTACATTGTTCGTAAAGGCGGACTCTGACAAGGCGAACTCTGACAATGGTGCAAAGTAACTGCCATTGTTTTTAGCCTTTAGCGCTGAACATCTTTCGATTTTATTTAATAAATTGTCATAAAAGAAGAATAATTGGTAGCAATAATTAATGTAATCAGACTCATTGCAAACAGCGTTTCCAGCTGCTCAAATAGAATGATATTTGCAAATATTTCAATATCTTATGGCGGCTTTCTGCCAGATATTTCATACTTTCCAATATCGAACGGGCAATCCACAAATACATCGTTTGTGTAAAGTGTCAATACAAGTTGACACAAAATAGTGACAATGCAGATTGACACATTGATATTGCTTCTTTACGATCAAATATACGCTGATGTATGACCTGTTCACACAAGAGGCGTGGTTCCTGTGAATCTGCGGGAACAACCTGCGTGCAGGTGGTGCACGAGAAGATCGATTGTTCCAGCTTTTTGGAGAACACAACATGACGACTGATACCGCCGAGAAGGTATGGCCGACAGGACTTACCCTCAGTCAATCACAGGAACTGCACAAGCACGTCATTGACGGTGCGCGTGTATTCTTCGTGATTGCACTTTTAGCGCATTTTCTGGCATTCGCCCTAACCCCATGGCTCGGCTGAGGAAATAAACAATGAATCAAAGCAGAATGTGGCTTGTCGTAAAGCCAACTATCGGATTGCCCCTGTTTCTTGGCTGGGTATCTGCAATCTCTTTTATCGTGCACTATGCGATCCTGAGCAATACTACGTGGTTCCCTGCCTTCTTCGGAGGCTGACAAACGCATTAAGCCCGTGAGCCGCGATGCTCACGGGATTGATGCCGGCAAGCGCTGCAAGGGGCGGCCTCGCTAATGATTCTATTTTGACTACACCTCTGGGAGAGCCACTATGGCGTTGCTAAAACTCATACCCATCGGGCAGGCCTATGCGTCAGAGAGCGATGCTCTCGAGACTATCGATGCCCTTAAAGCCAATGGCTTTGAAGAAGAAGACGTGACCATTGTCACCCCATCCATGATTGAATCAGCCAACCCTAACATGTTGTCTCCGGGTGAGATAGAAGGCGTAAGCTCCACTGAAATGCTGGCTCAGGTGATCATGAGCGTACACGAGGCATCAAACGTACCGTCCAGTCATGCCATGGTCTACGCCGATTCTGTTCAGCAGGGACACTCATTGGTACTGATTACAGCACCGTTCGGCCAGGCACTCCTGGCAACCGATACGCTTAACAACGGTAAACATATTGACGTTGGCGAGATGCCCGAGTTGGAGTACCACACGTGGCTACAACCGGCACCGTTGTCAGCACTACTCAATATTCGCGTGTTATCGCACCGCCGCAGCTGGATGTCGAGAACATTCGCAGAGTTGACAGAGCCCGGCTATCTACCTACTGAAGGCATTATGGGCGGTCTTTTAAAAGACAATCCAACGCCTCTTTCCTCCAAAGTGGGAATGGAAATCCTAAAAGATAATCCCACTCCATTGTCTTCAAAATTCGGTTGGTCGTTACTCAAAGATAGCGTTACCCCTTTGTCTGACAAGATTGGTATGAAGGTGCTAAGCGAATCAGTGCCTGGTAAGAAAAGCACAAGTTTTGGAATCCCTACACTTTCGGACAACCCAACGCCACTGTCGTCAATGTTTGGAATTCCGGTACTGAAGCGCGAAGACGACTAGGGAGTCAGGAACGGCATGAAACTTCCGGGACAGAAGATGCTGGCATCATGGATTGCCATGGGCCCCCGTTTTTTGCCGTTTGCTGATGTCGCTACAAAAGATATACCCCTGTCGCGTCTGCTTCGCTTGTCGTTGTTTCAGGTATCAGTGGGCATGGCACTGGTGTTGCTGGTAGGCACACTCAATCGCGTCATGATTGTAGAGCTAGACGTGCCCTCCTGGCTGGTTGCTGTCATGCTGGCCTTGCCTCTCGTGTTTGCACCTTTTCGTGCGCTTATTGGCTACAAGTCAGACACCCATCGATGTGCACTTGGCTGGCGCCGTGTACCGTTTATCTGGAAAGGCACGTTGTGGCAATTCGGTGGCTTCGCCATCATGCCTTTTGCTCTTCTGGTACTGGGACAACAGGGAGAATCGACTAACTGGCCTCTATGGCTTGGTCATGCATCAGCGGGCCTGGCATTTTTGCTGGTTGGTGCTGGCGTGCACACTGTCCAGACAGCAGGACTCGCACTGGCAACTGATCTGACGCCACCGGAATCTCACCCCAAGGTTGTTGGACTTATGTATGTCACACTACTGGCTGGCATGCTTGCAAGCTCTCTGGTGTTCGGTTCGGCTTTGCAGGAATTCTCACCAGGCCAACTTGTAAAAGTTATTCAAGGTGCCGCAGTTGCTACCGTGTTTCTGAATTTCGTTGCCATGTGGCAGCAAGAGACGCTACAGCACGGTAAGGACAAGGCTACCAACACAGATCCGACGTTCAAACAATCATGGGACAGCTTCTGTGCGGGCAGTGGCGCAATAAGACAACTGCTTATTGTCGGTTTTGGTACTTTGGCTTTCGGCATGGCAGATGTATTACTCGAACCCTTTGGCGGACATGTACTTAATATGTCGGTGAGTGCCACCACAAAGCTAACCGCTCTACTGGCATTAGGTGGACTACTCGGTTTTGGTCTGGCCTCTCGTATTCTTGGGCGTGGTGGTGATCCTTACCGTATGGTTTTGAGCGGTGCATTAGTGGGATTGCCCGCCTTTGCATTCGTAATGCTTGCAGCACCTTTAAGCACACCTTCCCTGTTTCTTCTGGGTAACTTCATGATCGGATTCGGTGCTGCCTTGTTTGGGCATGGCACACTGACGGCCACGATGAACCGCGCACCGAAAGATCAGGCAGGCCTGGCACTGGGTTCCTGGGGCGCTGTTCAGGCAACAGCTGCTGGCGTGGCTATCGCGCTAAGCGGTGTCATACGCGATGTCGTTAATTCTTTGCTCAGCAACAGCGATACCGAACTCTGGGGCATAGCCAGTGGCTACATTGTGGTCTATGCCATCGAAATTATTCTTCTCCTTGTGACCATTGCCGCAGCCTACCCGCTCATCAGTAAGAGGCTGACTAACTCAGCCACACCCGCTAGCGTAAATAGCCTGCAAAACAACAACGGATCTATCGCCTAACACTATGGCCAAGCTTGAAATCATCGAGTATCCCGACCCACTGCTCCGTCAGCAAGCAAAACTTGTAGAGCGTTTTGATGCATCGTTGCACGGCCTGATTGAAAATCTAACGCAGACATTGTATTCGACCGAGGGCATAGGTCTGTGTGCACCGCAGGTGGGAAAATCGGTTCAGTTACTGGTTATGGATCTGTCGTGCAAACATAGCGAGCCAGAGGTTTTCATAAATCCTGCCATTGTATCCAGGGCAGGCTTTGCCATTGTGGACGAGAGCTGCTTATCCATACCGGGTGTGTCTGCCAAAATCATGCGCGCAAGCGCGGTCACTGTCACGGCGCAAGATGCTGAAGGTCAAGTTTTTGAACGCGAAGTTGAAGGCATGAAAGCGGTTTGTCTCCAACATGAAATTGATCACTTGCAAGGCAAACTGTTTATCGATCGCGTGTCACGACTTCGACAACTACGTTTTCGGCGAGCTCTGCACAGGCTTGAAAACAACGCAGGCTGCTCGTTTCTACAACCAGCCTGACGTCTACTGGTGGCCGCCCCAGTCAACTTGATAGTAGTATAGAGCTTGCACCGGTTTACCCGCGTTTTTCAGATCCTGACTGATGGCCTTGTCCTGAGTAGCGCTACTGCGCACAGCAGCATTAGCAATAACCAGTTCAGGCTGGCTACACCTCCGCTTTTCTGAGAATCAACAACAACCAGATCCGGTTTCTCTTTTCCACTGCCGGTCGGTGTCGTGGATTGATCGGTCGGTTCCTGCGAATCCGTAATATCAGGTGGTGTTGTAATAATCGGTGGCTCAACTACCACCGGGGGTTCCGGGTCGACGACGACAACCACAGCGGGGCGTACCTCCAGCGTAAAAGTGCTGCTCATGGATCCTTCCTCAAGATTGTCAGATGCGATAATCGTTGACACCAGATACAAACCCACCGTATCAACAATAACGTCCAGGCTCACTTCTTTTGTGGCACCTGCCTCCAGTATCCCAAGCTCACACACAAGATCATTCTCTAGAACACAATTTTCAGGTACTGACTCCTGATTGAATTCTGCGGGAAGATCAAAACTCACCACTGTATTTTCGGAATGCGCATCCCCGGTGTTTTCCAGACTCAGTAGTAAGGTTGATTTCTCATCAACGGACGGTGTTGCCGGGCTGCGTGTAATAACGCTTTCAAGGGAAGTGTACGTAATCAGTTTTTCCACGCTAAGGCTTAAAGAGTCGATGTCGTTGTCAGACACCTGATCCACTGACACGGTAGATACAGTAGTGCTAATCGTGTGCTCGCCTTCACTAACTGCCCTGAGAATAAAACTGATATTTTTCTCGTAACCGGGCCCAGTGGGATTCAGGCTATTTAACGCACAGTTAAGCAAGGTACCGGTAAGGGTGCAGGCATCACTCGCTGTGACAAACTCCCAGGTGTCAACTAAATCCAACTCGGCTTCCAGCACTATCTGGTTTGCTCGGTCAAACCGGTCTTCATTGGACACAGCGGCATTGAATTCGAACAGGTCATTTTGTATCCCTGCCATTCGATCAACGCTCAGCTTTACCGCAACATCGGTAATGTCGTCAGTGGTTTCGATGAACCCATCGGTGCAAGAGATCTCACCCTCTCCCACTGCGCGACATACCCGAGTGTTATCTGACTTATCTTTAATCAACACAAATCGATCAAATTCAAAACCATCTTCACGCGCACTGAACTTGACGGTATTTACACCTGTATCCTCTACATCAAGCCAGATCGTGTAGGAGGTTCCGCAGGCACCAGCGCCTCCAGAATACCGCTGGCGGCTTGACCACACCCACCCTTGCCCACGAGAACATGACTGCCAGCGTCTACCGCTCACGGGCCAGCTGTCATTCAATCCGACATGTATACCGTTATCTTCGGTACCACTGGAATTCGCTCGAACGTGTACGTAATACCGGCCAGCTTCCGGGAAATCAACCGTATATTCAAGTGTTGGTCCTATACCGGGATCACCCCACAAAGCTGTTGGCGGACCAAAGGGGTCGTCGTGACTCACACGCACATCGGGTAGCAGTTCCAGGTACTGTTTACCAACAGCACCATCGGAATTATTTCCGTCCGGATCCTGCTCGGTTTGTGGTGTCGTGGCATCCGTCAATGTCCACCGCTCGTCTTCTCCATCATAAGCTTCTGGATTAAAGTCTTCAGCCTCGATATCTATCGCTATATAGTCTGGATGCTGGCGCACTTCGGCAGTGGCAGTGAGGCTATACAATGCACAAAAACTGGTCAACAGCAAGTAACGATGCAAACCTCGGCCGGAGTGGAAATTATTCATTGAGATTGATGTTCAAGGACTATGCTGATTGATATCGGCATACAAAACCAAAAGTCGAAGTCTTACCCACTACTTTTCATCAATCGAGAAGCATTTCCCAAACCGTCACATTCATAGCGTGACGGACTCGTATTCACAACGTAAACACGCAGAGTTATGGTGTATTAATTTTATCAAAACGACTATTGCTTAAGCTTATAGCCTGTCTTGAACATCAGATAAATCACCACCATACACGCGGCCAGAAAACCGGTGATCATGATGAGACTGACGGTAACACTAACATCCGATACTTCAAAAAAACTCCAGCGAAAGCCGCTGATCAGGTATAGAACAGGATTGAACAGCGTCACCTTTTGCCAGAATTCCGGCAACATGCTTACAGAATAAAAACTGCCACCAAGAAAAACCAACGGAGTAATTACCAACAACGGTATGAGCTGCAGCTTCTCAAAATTTTCTGCCCATAAGCCGATGATAAATCCGAATAGACTAAATGCTATGCACGTCATGATAAGAAAGAACAGCATCCAGAACGGGTGGGCAATACGCAATTCCACAAAGAACGATGCAGTAACAAGAATAATAGCTCCAATGATCAGCGATTTGCTTGCAGCCGCACCAACATATCCCAACACAATTTCGAAGAACGATATGGGTGCAGACATAATCTCATACACAGTGCCGGTGAACTTGGGAAAAAATATTCCGAAAGAAGCGTTAGAGATACTCTGGGTCAACAATGACAGCATGATGAGTCCGGGTACGATGAATGAGCCGTAACTGACGCCCTCTACTGATTGTATCCGCGAGCCTATCGCAGAACCAAACACAACAAAATACAACACCGTCGATATAACCGGCGAGGCAATGCTCTGCATGATGGTCTTGCGAGTGCGGCGCATCTCATTGATATAGATGGCTTTAACAGCTTCAACGTTCATGGTCAGTATTTACAAGATTCACGAAAATATCTTCCAGCGAGCTTTGCGAGGTATTGAGATCTTTTAGCCCAAGCCCCGCCTCACTGATTGTTTGCAACAGTGCCGTTATACCGGTGCGATCACTCTGCGTATCAAACGTGTAGGTTAGCCTGTGCCCATCATCTGATAATTCCAGCTCAAATGAGCGCAATGATTCGGGAATTTGTTGTATCGGTGCACGCAGATCAACCATCAGTTGCTTTTTGCCCAATGAGGCCATCAGGTTCTTTTTATCATCAATAACCAGTAAACGGCCGTCGCTGATAACGCCTACTCTGTCGGCTATCTCCTCAGCCTCTTCAATGTAATGAGTGGTGAGTATGATAGTGACCCCACCCTGTCGCAGCCTTTCAACCAGCGCCCACATGTCTTTGCGAAGCTCTACATCAACGCCGGCGGTTGGTTCATCGAGAAACAGGACACGCGGCTCATGCGCTAGCGCCTTGGCTATCAGCACACGTCTTTTCATCCCTCCAGAGAGTCGAGTGACAACGGAATTTTTCTTATCACTCAAGCTCAGCTCAGTCAGGATCTCATCTACTTTGGCGTTATCAGGTGACAGACCAAACAAACCGCGACTGAAGCGCACTGTATCCACCACAACATCGAAAGCGCCCAGCGTCAATTCCTGAGGTACAAGACCGATCAGCTTGCGCGTTTGCCGATAGCGCTTGATGATGTCTTGACCTGCTACCGTAATCGAACCAGTGGTGGGAGTAACAAGGCCACAAATCGCGGAGATCAGCGTTGTTTTACCTGCGCCGTTTGGACCCAGAAGCGCCAGAATTTCACCCTCCCTAATGTCCAGATCAATCCCCTTCAGGGCCTGAAATCCGCCTTTGTAGGTCTTGGTCAGGCCGCGGATGGAGATGATAGGGTTGTGTGCTTCACTCATGAACATATTGTGTCACGTTACGGGTAGAGACAGGCCGAATACTACCCAAGGTGCACGATTGCGAGCGAAAACCTCACCACCTGAGCCCTCGGCAATCAGTCTGACTATATAAAGACCAAGCCCCAGATGCATATCATCACCTTCCGAAATCCGGTGTGACACCAGTGGATCAAAGAACCGGGCTGCAAGCGCTTCATCTATGGCAGGCCCCTGATTGCCCACAGCTAGCATCACATGCGGCTCAGCGCGGCTATGGTCGAGCTTCAACTGCAGCACCAAGGTATCACTGACGGAAAAACTTACCGCATTTTCAACAAGCTTATCCATGGCTTGTTGTAGCAACTCTGGCGACGCCAGCACAGTCACCGATGGCAGATCATCGGGGCGTAAAATGAATTTGTAATCAGGGTGTATCTGTTGATAGAGACTAACGCTTGCCTCCAGCCAGTGCGCCAGGTCTATCCGCGAAAGATCTGCCCCCTGAACACTTTGCTCAAGTATTGTTGAATCCACCAGCGCTTTTATGATTCTGCCAAGCCTGTCGGCACCGCCTTGAGCCCGGGCAACGAGCACCTGCGATTGTTCGTCAAGCGTCTGCCCATCCAGATTTTCAAGCGAGGTTCTTACAACCGACAAGGGAGTTCTGAGCTCATGGGACAATCGGCTGGACAAGGCTTCCAGATACTGGGTGTACTGGGCCGATCGTGCTAACAAGGATGATAGCTTACGCGATAGATCACCTATCTCATCCTGCGCATCACTCCCGGTCAAACCACTAACCCGACCATCGACACTAATCGCCTGCTGTGCCTCCACCGACAGACGCCGAATACGTGAAGAGAGCATCAAGGCGAAGATCAATAAGCCGCACCCCGCCGCTAGACTCACTAATAGAAGCAGGCTAAACAAGCGAGCAAGCTGGCTACCCGCATAAGCTGATGCGTGTTCCTCATTAGCTTCCAATAGAAGATAAGCCCGCTGAGGATCAAGCCCGATTGGCGCCAGTGTACCCAGTACCCGATCGTTCTCATCAGTCACATAACGCGACGTCACCGATAAATTGTCGGCAACCGCTGCCCGCCTTGTTTCACTGAGTTTTAACGTTATCGGTGCACTACGACGCTCAGGCAAAAGTGGCAGATCGTCAGCCACCATGAAAGAGAAGGTCCTAAACAGCAAGGCATCCAGCACACCATCAAACGACCCTGCTGCCTCATCTGCCAAGTCATTTTCTGCGGTGGTGTACAACTTGTTGACATCGGCTACCAGCCAGCCTCTTGCATCAAACAGCCGCGTTCTCACACCGTCACTGGTCCAGCCTTCAAGCCGACCTCGAACCACATCGCTGGCATGAAAAACCCGAGGAACTACACCAGAGTTCTGTTCCGCAAAACCCATTGCCATTTCATCCGGGCTAGCATTGCCAATCCAGCGAGTGCGTGTCTCCCCTTGCTCATCGACATCGACAAAGCTTATACCAACAGCTGCACTGTTTTCAGGGAGTGGAAGACTCACCTCCAACTGGAAACCACCGGACGTGCGAGACCAGAAGCCCCGCCATTGTGCCATCTCCTGACCTGCTCTGACATCGGCACGATCGGAGCCTGCAACCGCCACAAGAGCACCCGGTGCCATAGCTCTGAACAGACCATGCTCTACCGAGCCGTCATTTTTTTCAAAAGAGATTTCTATCGAATCCCCATTTACGAGTTGCTCCCAGCGATCCGGAAGCTCACCTTCACCGGCATCAGTTCTGAATAATGGAATTCTGTGAAAGACAAGGTCATTATCAACCACTTTGATAAATAGATACAGGCGGTTTTCCCGAGTCGCTACTCGAAAAGTAAATTGGTTACCTGCAGAATCGTCTCGTGCATCGGCCCCGGCGTCCGATTCAATTTGCGAACCTGTAACAAGATCATATGGCAGTTTTTTCTGCGACGGGTATGCATGCCAGTCTCCTGTAAGGTTTGTCCAGTCATCATCATAGCCATCGAGGAAAATAGGGTAGCGAGAATATTCTGCATACCAGTCCATCTCAGCCCCACCGATAAGCGCAGTTTCCAGCCATTGTGTGACAGATGCTGATTCGGCCAGGGCCAGGCGCATGTTGGCAACTTTCAGCGTCTGCTCGTCGATACGCGTCTGCTGTAAAGCGGCGTAAAGCTGCTTTACACTCTGCCAACCCACTATTGGCACAACCAGTGTCAACGCACCCGCAAGCAGCATTTGGGAACGCAGTTTCACTTAACGCTAACTTTGTAAAAATAGAATACGGCACTGCATGTGCAATGAGTAATTTTCATCGAAGTGTCATCAACGCTTGGGGAGTATTTCATCTACCCATCGGTAACCCAACGCATACACCGTCTGTATTGCGTTGAAGGTGTCATCGAGCGCCATGAATTTAGCTCGTATACGTTTGATATGCGCAGTTATCGTCTGATCGTCTAGTACACTATTGGCAGCGTCCATAAGTTGCTGACGGCTTCTCACTTGCCCAGGGTTTTGTGCCAGACATTCCACTACCCAGAATTCTGTCACTGTCAATTCCACCGCTTGATCTTGCCAGCGTGCAGCCAGCCGTTCCAGATGCAATTCGAGATGACCAACCATCTGTATCGATGCCTGTGTATCCGGAGCAGCCAATGCATCTACCCGACGTAACAATGAGTTTACCCGGACCGTAAGTTGAGCCAGACTGATATCCTTGGTCAGATAGTCATCAGCCCCTAGTCTTAGCCCGGAGATAATATCCAGATCACTATCCCGTGCACTCAAGAATATAATGGGCAAACGATCAGAGATTTCCCGCAAAGCTCGACACAGCTCAAATCCTGCCTCACTATCGCGGCCTAAACCGATGTCGATTATCGCCAGATCAGGAAGCGTACGCCGCACTGACGTCAGCGCCGACGGAGCATCAGAAAAACCTGACACATCAAATCCTGCCTTACTTAACGCCAATGTGTAGTTATCACGTAGCGCAACTTCATCCTCTACCAGTACTATACGTCTGGGAACCACCGCATCATTGGTCAAAGTGCCCCTCTCCGTCGATACTTTATCGATCACGAACATCCATCGCTAGCCACTAAATGGCTCTTTCTGCTCATCTGTCCCCTGCCGTTGCCCTGGAACGACGAGGTGGACACTGAGTATCATACCCATCCCCCGTTCTGCGCGCAGCATTGGACAAGCTAGCGAGCCAGGCAAAGGTGGCGCAGGTCTTTTCACGGCTTAACTTATGCCGGTATTCTGTGCCTGACGTGTTGAGGAACTGAACGTATAATTAATCTATGAAATTTTCAGCTCTGACAAACCGTATTCAAGAGAAAAGTGACGCCACCGGTGGAGAAACTATCGACCCATGGTTAGTGCACACAATGGCCACTCAACGCGTTGCTGCCGGGGATAAAATTACCTTACTCAGTATTGGTCAGGAAATGGACGAGCTCACACCAGAACTCATTGTAGAGGAGGCGGTTTCCAGTCTTCGCACTGGACGGCATCATTACGCAGATGTTCGCGGTGAATCCCGGCTACGCTCCGCAATCGCTGCTTACCACCAGAGACTCACCGGCCAGGTTGTTACGCCATCCATGGTCACCGTATTTGCTGGCGCCCAAAACGCCCTGTTTTCATTAGCGCAGGTACTTTTGGAGAAAGGCGACGAAGTAATACTGGTAGCGCCCTACTACACCACTTATCAGGCAACGTTCGGAGCTCCGGGTCCCACCGTTATTACAGTGCAGGTAGACTCGGCTGATGGCTACCAACTCGACGAGCATAAGTTACTGAATGCTATTTCCCACAACACACGCGTGGTAGTACTCAACGCCCCCAACAATCCTTTGGGTAGTCGCTATTCGAAAAGTCAGCTTGCTACTATTGTTCAGGCCTGCGTAGAAAAAGGAATCTGGTTGTTGCTGGATGCTGTGTATCTGGATATTGTTGCACCTGAATCTATCGATCTTCCACATCGGCTACCTGGTGCGTCTGACATTTTGATCACAGTCGGCAGTCTATCCAAATCACATAGAATGACGGGATGGCGTATTGGCTGGGCTATTGGCCCCGATGTATTGGCCAGACATCTGGAGAATTTATCTGTTTGCATGCACTATGGACTCCCACCCTTCATACAGGATGCTGCAACTTTTGCCATCGAAAAATCATCACACACTCCTGACACCGTCCGTAGCGTGATGAATCAGCGACGGCGCGTGGCGGTAAGTCAACTCGAAGATACTGCGCCAGCAAAACTCATAGACCCTGGCGAGGGCATGTTTATACTTCTGGATGTCGAAGCGCTGAACACAAGCGCGTTTTCATTTGCGGTAGCGCTTCTCGAATCAATGGATGTATCTGTCCTGCCCTGCGACGGGTTTGGACCGGGTGGTCGCTATCTTGTCCGTATCGGCTTGTGTGTCGATGGAGACGAACTTGAGAGTGCCTGCAAACGCATTCGGAAATTTGTGCAAACGTATCATCAGAAATGATCTGTGGCAACTGATGAGCTGACCGCAAGCTGACGCTTCTCTACGGGTGATTATTTTAATCTGATTTTACTCGAATTTCTCATGGTAGCCGCACCGCGCCAAATACGCTAAACCAGACCATGGAGATATTTCTTTCGCTAAGGCTCTGTAAATTTCTCTATGACATATCGAAGCATAGTATGAAATAAAGCGTCGATATAATTGAAACGCGCCTTTCCCATATATTTTCTGATTTCGCCAGATCATATAACGGTGCGCGGCTTCTGTTATAAAGGTACGCACCGACGATTTTATAAGCCGAACTATCCACTAAATCCCAATTATTCACGTATTCAATGTCACGCATATAGAGCCGGTAGATAGCCTTCCTGCTTTCTGTATCAGACCTGGTATGCTGACTTGCAGTGTCAGAATTAGATAGTGAACATAAATGCGACTGTACCTCCATGGCGTTCATATCATCCAATCCCGATTATCCACCCAGACTATATGCCTGTGGCATAGGCATCAAGATCTGAAATGCTTTTCATAACACTCAGCGCTTTCAGGAATTACCGTTACGCCCAGGCAGGACCTTGTAAACACGTGTCTTACAGTGATATCTGAGGTATCCAGCCATTCTTTATCATCAAAGCTACCAATAGAGAGGGATCGTATTTCTGGTAAAGACTCCAATCGTAAGCCCAGATTTGAGCCGCAGCGCGAACAAAAATCCTGCTCAATCCATCTACCGGAGATGTCGGATTTATGGCGATAGAAACTGGGCTGTGCATCTGGAAATTTCACCATCTCAACAGGAAATACGCATTCAGTACCAAATGCCGTACCCGTGCGCCGGTGGCACCATGTGCAGTGACATACGGTCACTCGTAACGGTAGGCAATCAGTGGAAAAACGCACAGTACCGCACACACAACCTCCCTGCAAACCAATTGATATCTCAGGGGCATTCAATACAACAACCTCATCGACCTAAAATCCTCTATTGGTTTTCATCCAGGCAATTTCCTCATCAGTCGACTGCCTCCCTAACACCTGATTCCGGTGTGGATAGCGGCCAAACTGCTCAATGACATTTTTATGCCTTACTTCAAACTCATAGTTTGGTAAATCCTTGAACAGTCGTATCGCATCCTCATGCACCACAAGCGACTCACTATGCATATAGGGCATATACATGAAGGCTTGCTGCGTTTTATCGAGACCCAGATCAAAACCACCCCGTACTGCTTCCTGAGCCAAAGCAAGAGCCATAACATCGTATAGGAATGGTTTTGGTGTGCCTCTATACATATTACGACCAAATTGATCCAGCACAATGATCTCTGCCAGCCTTCCTTCGGCCGTATTTCTCCAGGCCGACGTCTCCCCTGCAATTATATTCTCGTAAACAGCATCGAATTGATCCCTTATTCGGTTATCTGTCTCTTCAGAGCCTTTGTACCAGTTATCCGGCCCGATTGTTTCAAACCAAAATTTCAGCACACTATCCATTCAGCACTATCTCTTGAATTTGTCGTTGACTAGAATACTTAATGCAAACACGAGACTAACACTGGGCAAGAAAAACCTGGGCGGGGGGAAACTTTTATTGATAAATTTCTACAGCATTTTTACAACGCAATACAATAGTAAAATTCTGGACTCAGCTTAACTTCAGTCTTGCCAAGTCAGTCATTGACCAACCTATGAAAGAATCTGTCTGAACGAGGAATAAAATAATTTTCATAGTTCAACGACATCACGACACTCTCGGCTTTTCCCATTATTTCACCCCTGGGCACAAATCCGATAACTCTGGAATCAGAACTGTTATCTCTATTATCCCCTAGTGCAAGGTAATATCCGGAAGGAACTGATACAGCCGCAAAGCTGGACATCGAGGAACCAGCCTTGTTTACTCGTACAACATGCTCTGTACCATTTAAATTCTCTGACAGGTCCTGCGTAGAGTTAGTTGACGAAATGCCTTGATAAACCAATTGCTCGCCATTTATACGCAAAATGTTATTTTCCAATTCAACAACATCACCAGGAATACCGATTACTCGTTTGACCAATCTAAGTCCAGACACTTTGGAATCAAAAATAACAATATCACCGCGCAGGGGATCAGAAGTTTTGTACAGGGAAGTGTGGGTAAACGGGATGCGAATATCGTAGGCCGCTTTATTTACCAGAATTCTATCCCCTTCCAGAATTGTAGGCTTCATCGACCCTGTAGGTACAGTGTTCCAATCAGCCAGAGAACTGCGAAAGATGCTCATTAGAATAATGAAGCATAAGAGTGATCTATTCTCTTTTAACGCTGTCAACAACCATTTACTCATAATATTCTCTGCAGCTTGAAGCAATTGTTATCATAACACTAAGCTTGAATCCATCCTCATAACCGGCAGAATGTCACCCACCGACGCTGTTTTCATGCAATATACGGAAAAACAGGGTGAATCGCAGCTCAAATTCGCAACGATTCTATTGTCCTCGACGCTTACGAGAAATCGAGGATTATTGCCTTACGTATTTTATTCTGGCAGTGCTTGTGTACACCAACGCATGCCGTGAAATATGGCTTAATAAAATCAGCAGACATAACAGGATGCTGATACTTCCTCCACTACGACGCACAACGTCATCATTGGCCGCCGTATCAGTTGGAACGTTTTCATCGACTTGTACATTGGGAGTGACAACCGGACTGCTGTCATTTGTCCCATCGAACTCATCTGGCCCTTTACCGATCGGCTGGTATGTCAGATCGTTACTCAACACAAACTTATCAACGGCGATTGTTTTATCATCGAACCAGAGATGCAATGCATGAATACCCTCTGTGGGCACATTGAGTACGGCCGGTTCATCATCGGAGACGCTACGCGACCAGGTCCAGCCTTCAGAAAATTCTGCCACTCTGATCGATTGGGATACAGGACTGGGGTCAATGGCACCTCGAATACCCTGGGCAGATTCGTGAACTCCCGACAATGCATGTCTATCCTGCCCATCGCGCCATCCGCGAACCCAGAGCGCGTATTCGCCAGGCTTGTCGAAATAAAGAAAGTATGTGAAGCGAACATAACTTTCTGAGCCTTCTTGCACAGCATGGGCCGTTTCTGACGCGATCATCGCATCACCGTTACTGGCACCAGCAAGCGGCTGAAGCTTCCAGTGACTCAAGCTATCGTCGCTCGCCTGATCGTAGTGCTCAACCTCACCCGCCAGAAGAACCCTGTCGCCAGAATTCTCCTTCTCCGGCAACTCGGTTACTTGCGGCTCAATAGCCTTTGCTGGCAACTCCAGCTCATAGAGGCGGGCTGTCGGCACCGGCTCATCACCACCTCCGGACGATACGACCAGCAATTGCCCATCAATGATGCGTGATATGGGTGCCAACAGTTTCTCTGGCAACGTCAAAACTATCTGCCATTCATCGGAATCCGGATCGTATTGATATACCCTGTCGCCCAGGAACTTCCCACCGACCATATACACATAACCCTGATGGACGAAGCTGCCAGGTTCGCTATGCGATTGTCCGGCAGGCAAATCGGCTAGACGTTGCCATTGACTGTTCTGTGGATCGAACACATGAACCAGTGGCACATCATCTTCCGTAGGTGTTCGACAACCATCGTGACCATGCTGTCCACCCATAGCGTAGATAAGTCCGTTGTTCACAATGGTTGCAAAGTGGTTGCGTGCACGAGGCATGGCCGCTACAGCGGTGATGTCCTGCCAGCCTGCGGTAGGCTCCTTCAGGTCATAGAAAAAATGTCTGTCACTGTCACATCTTGCCTCTGCATCGAGGCCGCCGAACCAGTGAATACGATCATTGACGAGCGCCGCGCCACCTGCGGCGACAGGAACAGGGAGCGTTGGGCCTTGCCTCCACTGATAGGTGTCAAGATCGAATATCCAGACCAGATCACTAACCTTGCCCGGATGATCGCCACGCCTGCCCCCTATCAACCACACATCCTTGCCATGACGCACAATACCGTTGTGCGTCACCGCTGTACCCAGCATGATAGAAGTGGTCGCTATCACACGCCATTGGCGTGTCGCGACATCATACTTTTCTACGCTGTTCTCAACCTTTATACCCGGACCGAAGCCGTTGAAGGCATACACATCACCGCGGTACTGGACCACTGTGGCCTCGTAGCGGGATACCACAGGTCTGTCGAGCTCGACGAATGACTGGGCATAGCCCACTGATGAGCCAAGCCATGCGAGAACAATGAATATTCCTGGCCATGGATGGCGGGCGCTTGTATTGCTCATAACCGGGACTCCGCTAATCGAACATCTGATGCAATTATCGGAGAGTGGACGCATGTCTTTCAATAACGTTGAAACGCTAATGTGATGAAACATTACTACCAAGCGCTAAAACTAACGGTTTTGAATGACAGTTGTCGTTGTCTCCATGACACAATTCTCAAGTGTCAGTGTTCCTGATAGCGCAACCGCCAGTGAAGCTCCGATAGATTTGGAGGTCGACCCACGTTGATACTCGCCTCTAGCATGACTGTCATATCCTGCCTGACCTTTGCGCTTGCCCAGTCATTTGATCTTTTACAATTAGCCCAGGTATTAATGGCAGCGGGTATTGCTTTTCAGTCTGGTAGTGACAGTGCATTGTTGTATGACTCACTTTGCGCTATGAGTCGTGATCAGGAATACACCGAGCGCGAAACCATTGCACAAAAATGGAGTATGACCGCGTTGGCTATTCCTGCCTTGCAGGAGGTGCACTGGGTGTCATCGATTTACGCCTTGCCTACGTCGTCGCTTAGTAGACGGGTTACACAGGTATTGTGCAGATATACAGATCCTATGTAAGTTCACGATAGTATGTAGAGGCATTGCCTCGCTGCTTATCAGATTCAAGCCAAGTCAAAAATGAACTCAAAACTGCCTACGTCACTAACCCGGATACACCCGATGGCTCCCGTTGCTGTATCCATTGTGCTTGATCATACCGTTACTCGCCTGTCTCGGATTTCTTCGTGCAAGCTTTGAAAGTCAGCAGATAAAGGCTGCTTCTCTGACATCACAAACAACTGAGCAGGTGGTGAGTGAGAGGGATCCAAATGCTCGCGAGAGACTGTCTACAATTGAAACCTCGTTATTGATAATACTCGCATTACTGTTGCTGGCTGTGTTCCTTATGCGTGCAGTTCGTACTCTCACAGATCGCAACCACGGGGATTCATCGTGTCCCATACATCCAGTGGTAAGCTCATTGCGGGCAGACGTGGCCAGACTGTTCTTGATACGCTCAGAGAAGCTGGTATCGCCGACACGTCAGTATGCGGTGGACGTGGTCGCTGTACAACTTGCCGAATTCGAATTACAGACAGCCATCAAGTATTGCCCCCACCAGAAGATCTGGAAATGCGGGCCCTGCATCGTGTGGGTGCTGAGCCGAATGTGCGGCTGCAATCGGCTAAGCCCGTCGAAGCTGCAATCGGCCAAGCCCGTCGAACAAGAGTCAAATATTCAGACTGCAGAAAAATAATTTTTTCTCTTTCACCTACTCCAGCACAGCTATTCATTCAGGCGGGGAACAAGGTGGCCAAGTGTCTGATTGCTGGTCAATATTCGCCAATTACATCTAACGGGCCACAAATGAGCGTGACCGAACCACTATCTCGCGTTAACCCGAACTATAAAAATACTTACTATTTAAGCTGGCTATTCAACCGACGGACACGCAGCTGTTCGTAGGCCAGCGGGAAAAATGATAGAGTAAACCCAACAACTGCCGTCGATGAATTAGTCCTGTATCCTAATTCTAGAAGAGTTAATGACATAGTGGCCCATCAGCCGTAGCAGGACCAGAAAATCGGTATAAGTGTGCGCCATACCAGAGTTTAATCCACAATAGGCGCAGTAATAGAAGTATCAGCCTCATATCCTTCCAACGAAAAATCATCAAAAGTACACAGATCAGTGAAATGATTAAGAATCTGGCAGAAATAGAAATTCTGTATGAAGTATTACTGTATGAAATAACGGCATCATGAAAACTCTGGAAAGTTTCTTTGAACCACTCGATATTCACCACGGGCAAATGCTGTTTCTTGCAGGTTCTGTCATCGAGTTTGAGTACGATTCTGACGTCGATGTGCTATTCGCACGGGTACAGGGAACACAGCGCAATCCCTACGAGTTGGAGGTAAATTTCGACAGCAAAGGGAATCCAGTGGAGGCATACTGCAGCTGTCCGGTCGAGCTTGACTGCAAACATGCCGTTGCAGCCTTGCTGGCATATCGTCAAAGCCGCGCGGACTTGCCACAACGGCATTATGCGCAACCCGGTGGCACACCCAATCAGTACTCTGCAAGCATTGGCACGGACTCCCCGGCCGCAACGTGGTGGCATCGTTGGACGGCAAGCATCGACCGTTCTACCTCCCAGATCAATACCGACACGGTATATTCTCATCCTCGCTCACGCATCTACTCACTGAGTTGCTCCAGATTTCATGGCGTGCTTGGTGCCGGCGTTGTCATGACATTGCTCGACGCTCCACGCACAGCGGCCGGGCATTTCAACAAAGGCCGGCGCGCTGATCAGGTCAGCGGCTATGGCAGCTATGACACCGAAATCACATCGCTGGACAAGGACATCGAAGCCCTGGGTGCCGCCCTCCTGAAGAGTGACAACGGACGTTGGACACACGACACAGGACGCTACGAACTCACCAGGCGTGCCGGGCAAACGATGCTGGAGCTCTCGTTAAGGTCCGGGCGTTGCTTTCTTGGCAACGACCGACGGCAGGTACTAACCGAAGGTCGGGCCCGCACCCTGTCCGTGGTCTGGCAGGCAGTATCCAATAACACACAACAACTGGTGGCAACTCTCGAAGGGCTCGATCAGTGGTGGGCAGTCACCACCGATCCGCCCTGGTGGATCGATCCAGTCAGTGCCACGACTGGCCCAATACAGACAGACCTTAGTGGTGAACAACTCGCCTTGCTGCTTGAGGCACCGACCCTGTCTGAAACAGAACTGGAAGCACTGGTTGATCTGCAAAGTGAACAACACAGCGAATATGGCGACCCATCCCTGTTACCACCGCCGCCAGTGACGCTCGCCCCCATAATTGATGTCACGCCGTCGCCAGTACTTCTCTTGCGCTCGCCAGATGATGATCCTCACGTCGATCAATGGGAGCTTGTGCTATTCATGAAATACGACAGTGAGCTGCTACCTTACGACCCTCATCTACGAGAAATGATGACCCGCATCATCGATCAGCAAGGCGACCCCATACGCATCAGGCGCGATCACCAGACCGAGACGCAATATTATTTCGAGGTGATGCAAAGAGCGCCCGCCATGCAGCCGCAATTTGATGAATCAAACGAATTTACCGTGACATTCAAACCACGCGCTTACACGCCGGTCGAACGCTTTAGTGCCTACCGGCGCCTGGTAATGGATATGGCTGAATTAGAGAGTGATGGCTGGCAACTGATCGTGCTGCCACCCGTGCATACAGAGCCATTGCGAACCAGCCATTTCGACGGTTTGGTCTCACCGGCTGATGATGGTAGTCCAGGATGGTTCGATATCTCCATGGGTATAGAAATCGCTGGCGAGCGATACGATCTCATGCCGCTGGTGGCAGCTTATATCGAGCGCGGCGGTGGTGAAGAGCCGTTGCTCGAAGAGACAATGGACGGTCGTTTCGTGGAGGTTTCCGCTACAGTGCTACGTACTGTAGCCGACGTTTTGCTGGAAATGGGTACACCCATCAATGCGGAAAGCAAAGTCCGACTCTCACGTACTCGGGCGCTGGCGCTTGATTCCCTGGAGCAAGCGCTGGGAGATCATGGCGTTGATACCGCCTGGCGTGGTACACGTGAGCCTTTCGAATTCGCACAACAATTACGCGAACTCGCTAACGTCGATACGAGCGCATTCAACCAGACTGCCATACCGCGCGGCCTCCAGGCAACGCTGCGTCCTTACCAACGTGAAGGCCTGGGGTGGCTGAACGCCATTGCCACGCATGGACTGTGTGGCATCCTGGCCGATGACATGGGGTTAGGAAAGACCTTGCAGACGCTGGCACACATCCTCTGGCTTCGCCAAAGCCGACGTTTAAATGGCCCGGTGCTGGTTGTCGCACCAACCAGTCTTCTGCTCAATTGGGCGCGCGAGGCAAAACGCTTTACGCCTCGGCTAAGCGTGCGTGTCTGGCATGGCCTTGATCGTCACGACGATCCACTCGACGCTGACGGTTCAAAAGTACATGTCGTCATCACCAGTTACGGGCTGGCCTTGCGTGATCGGGACCTTTTGGCCGAACAAGGCTTCGGCCTGCTGGTACTGGATGAGGCCCAGCAGATTCGCAACGCGCAGGCCAAGACTACTCGGGCAATCAAGTCTTTACCTATTGAACGCAGGCTTTGCCTGTCCGGTACCCCACTGGAGAACCATCTTGGCGAGCTCTGGTCACAGTTCGACTTCCTGATGCCCGACTTGCTTGGCGATGCTCAGCGATTCAACCGTCACTATCGCACACCGATCGAAAGACATGGCAACGTGGACAGACAGCGCCGACTCGCAGCGGCGGTCAGCCCGTTTCTATTGCGACGACGCAAGGAAGATGTGGCGACTGACCTTCCACCCAAAAGCGAGATGGTGCGCGAGGTGCGTCTTGGCGAGAATCAGGCAAAGCTTTACGAGAGTATTCGTGTATCCATGCAAGAACGAGTACGCAAGGCGCTACAGGCAAAGGGCCTCGCCCAAAGCCGCGTCACGGTGCTCGACGCGTTGCTCAAATTACGTCAGTGCTGCTGCCATCCAGAATTGGTGAAGCTTGACAGTGCACGCCGCGTCAAGGAATCAGCCAAGACCCTCCTTGTACTCGACATGATCGATGAATTGATTGCAGAAGGCCGGCGAATTCTGATTTTTTCATCATTTACCTCAATGCTGGCAATACTCGAACGCGAACTAGCCGCTCGCGATCACAGTTGGGTCAAGTTGACAGGACAGACACGCAAACGCGACGCAGCCATCGATGCGTTCCAGAATGGCGACGTGCCGCTCTTCCTGATCAGCCTCAAGGCTGGTGGCGTCGGATTGAATCTGACAGCTGCCGACACGGTCATCCACTACGATCCCTGGTGGAATCCGGCAGCAGAAGCACAGGCCAGCGCTCGAGCACACCGCATCGGCCAGGACAAGCCTGTTTTCGTCTACAGACTAGTCACGGCAGATACGGTAGAACAGCGGATCGTGAAGATGCAGCAGCGAAAACAGGATCTTGCCGACGCCATGATCGAAGGTGGTGATGGGTCTTCTCTGAGCGCTTTATCGGTCGAAGAAACGTTAGCCTTGTTCGATCCGGAATGACAGGCCATGGACGGCTTGAACCCGGATAGGTTTCCGGTTAACGCTGATACCGGCCTGGCAGTAAATTTAAATGGGGATTCGGAGTGCCGTTGCACCACTAATTCCCGATAGCTTAATTTTCGATAACTGCCGTGCGTGCTACGTCAACCTGCGGATCAAGGGACACTTTGGCGCCATCAGCCTGGCCCGCATCAGCTGCTTCACCATCTCGGGCACCCCAGTACTGATTCGTGCTACGGCGAAGACCCTGGCCACATTCCTGGTCCACGATTTCCATTTTTCTGATTGTCAGCGAGGTGCCAGTAACAGTCGCAGCAGCTTCAGCCGCTTTTCGTTCTTCTACCAGCGTTTGAATTCTTTCATACACCTCGATGGCGAAAGCTACCCGATAGTCGTAGGCGGCAGATCTGCCTGCCGGGAACGAGCCGGCACGGCGCCGTTTGGCAAGTGATCGTTCGATGGCATCTTCCAGATACTCCAGAGTCATCCTTGCAACTTTTACGTCAATGTCAAAGCCGCGAAATTCAGGACCTTCTCCTCCGCCTGTCACAAACAGCACACTATGCAGAGACCGCATTGCACTGGCCAGCCAACGGATGTGCATGGGCACCCGGTTGCTGGCTCGGAATGTTTCAGTACTGAACTGACTGGTATGCAGATCGGACTCGGTGATGCCATAGCGCGACATCAGCGACTGGCAACGTCTGAGTGCAATTTCGGCTTCATGCGGTGAAGCTTCTGTTTCCTGCGACATGGCAAACAGCTTGCGTATGCGCTCCAGCAGCTTTTCCCGGTCTGGTGGCAGTTGTGCCTCACCTGCTCGTGACGAGGTGGATTGATCATGAGCATGTGATTCACTATTTTCTGCACTGCCAGATGCCGGACCCTGCGCCTCCTGATTTGCCAGCAGCTTGTCTGGCATGTTGTGATGACTGTTTGATGATGTGCCAGCGGCTGCTCGCGAAGGCGACGATGACAAGAAGCTATCATTGACAGTACTTGAATCCGAAAACATGTGGAGGGCACCCATCCCCCAGGTGACAAAACCGCGACGCACAAGGTCGGATGACTTGGCGTTGAGCAGCGATCCCGCCTGGGCCCTTGTAAGCGGCAGTAAGGATTCCGAAAAGATACGCCCGTCAGGCATCGGAATGACCCTTCCCAGCAAGTAGTCATGTGTCGTCAGGGTTTGGCTGGCCAGTTCGTCATACACGTGTCGAACCTTGTCTGCCTTATCAGGCGTGGTGCGTAACGGCAGTATGTCAATCCACTTGCCGGGATGAACATCGACGATTCGCCAGACTCGCATAGTGCTTTGGGCAAGTTGTGTAATGAATTTTCGGCCGATGGGTTTTTCGCGACGAACCTGCCTGGCGATAAATTCGTCAATCGGTCTTTGATCAGCGCCAACCCAGGGTTCGAGCACGCACTCTTCTTGAACGAAAGCAGATACCTGAATTGAATACGGTGGGGCTTCGAGCGCTTCAGCCACATCATCAACAGGTATGTTCAAACCGTTAGCAATATCCTGAAACATAGGATGCAACATCGCGTTGTAGTGCGCAGGTCCGCTCTTGTGGCGACCCAGCCAGCTGGCAAGTCGCTTGCGCGTGCGGTTGGTCTCGTTTTTCTGTTTACGCAGTGACATTATGTACTGATGATGAAGAATGCAGCCTTATCATTTCACAATCAGCCGTCAGACGAAAGCTGGTTTTTCAAGGATCGTTCAGCAGTATCCACAGAGATCGGTTATTGTGGAATATTTCGGTTAACAGGGCTACTGGATAGTTATCATCGAGAAAGCCTTTTCGAGAAACAGTCCGGTACAGTCAGAGCCGAGCAAAAATCTAAAATCCAATCTATTAAGACACATCGTATTCCGCTGAGGCGAGTTCGATGCAGCACGCTACTACGCGAATTGCCTGTTTGACTTCTACAAGTGGTGGACGTGTCGGTACAAAATAGATACCCTTTATTGATGCGTCTGAAGATGCCAACGCTTCAACCTTTTCCATATCGGGACCCTGTGGCGTCATCGGTACCGTCAGCAGTTTATAGCCCAAGGACTGCGCCAGGGAAAGTGTCGATCGTAGCCGGGCACGGTTACGATGAGTTTGGGCGAATTGGCTACCCAAGCTGAGGAACTTCCCTTGACGCCCTTGAGAAGTGCCCAGGAGAGAAAGCTGCTCATCAGTTCCAGACTGGGCTGTTGCCTACCATGATTTCATCCTGTTCGACTCCCAACTGTTCGCTGAAGACCTCACGCGCTTCAGGTAGTCCAGGAATCCCGCCTGGATAGTTCCTGACATCAATGCCACTGTACGTTATGACATCACTCGCTCCAACAATATCGAGCAAGGGCAAACTGAGATCGAAGTTGTCATCGGCGGGCTGGCCGCGTTCAATACTCAAAGACAGGTTCATCTGCTTGAATGCGTCATATTTGCCACGTACGGTGTTGATATCGGTAATCGAAAATTCTCACCAGGTTGTCAGGCGTTCACAAGCAATCATTGTCTCTTGCGGAAAAGGATCAGCCTCGTACCCTCACAACCTGAAATCATCAAACGTGAATCCAGCGGGTGTTTAAAAAACTCGGTTACTCGACAGATATTTCCAATCAATAGATTTTATTTGTAATTGTTATCACAATCTTTCTTTGAATAATAAAATTGCCTCGTAGATGTTCGCTAACGATATTTACAGTTAATGTTAGCAGACAGGGTCAATCAAAAATGAATGAAATGGATGGCATGAACGGGACACCACGAGACACGGTGGTGCACTCCAAGCGACGATGGACCGGGCAATGCGAGCCTGTCACAATTTGGGGCAAGCGGCTGACGCTGGCGCTAACCTTGCTCTGCTTAGCGCCAACAGTGATGGCGCAGACGCTGTCGCAGACAGAGCTACAGAAACTGCTTGCCTCGGACGCCGAGGCGACGGATTCATTCGGCCACTCTGTTGCGCTCTCGGGCGATCGGGCTCTGATCGGGGCGCTCGTGAGCGACGACGCCGGAAATGACTCAGGCTCGGCCTACGTCTACGAGCGTGACGGAACGGGAACGTGGGTAGAGGTAGCCAAGCTCACGGCTTCTGACGCTGCGTCGGTGGATCATTTCGGCCGCTCGGTTGCGCTCTCGGGCGATCGGGCGCTGGTCGGGGCCTACCTGGACGACGACGCTGGAAATGACTCTGGCTCGACCTATGTGTTCGAGCGTGACAGGGACGGAATATGGGTACAGGTAGCCAAACTCAGCGCTTCGGACGCTGCGGCAGGGGATCAATTCGGCATCTCGGTCGCACTTTCGGAAGGCGATCGAGCGCTGGTTGGAGCCCACGAGGACGACGACGCTGGAAATCTCTCTGGCTCGGCCTACATGTTCGAGCGAAACGGCAAGGGAATGTGGGTCCAGGTAGCCAAACTTACTGCCCTGGACGCCGAGGCGGGGGATTTTTTCGGTAACTCGGTCGCGTTGTCTGGCAATCGAGCGTTGGTCGGGGCTGTCCGGAACGACGGCGGTGGCACTTTCTCGGGCTCAGCCTACCTATTCGAGCGTGACGGGAGTGGAATGTGGGTACAGCGGGCCAAACTCACTGCCTCGGACGCTGCAATTGGCGAATTTTTTGGTGAATCGGTCGCGCTCTCGGGTGATCGGGCGCTGGTCGGTGCCATTCTAGGCAATAACGATCGCGGCAGTCAGACAGGCTCGGCCTACATGTTCGAGCGTGACGAGACGGGCATGTGGAACCAGGTGGCCAAGCTCACTGCGTTGGACGCCGAAGCAAATGATCGGTTCGGCCACTCTGTCGCGCTCTCTGGCAATCTAGCGTTGATCGGGGCCAACATGGACGACGACTTTCGCGTCAATTCGGGCTCAGCCTACGTGTTCGAGCGGGATGGGGCAGGAATGTGGGGCGAAGTGACCAAGCTCACTGCCTCGGACGATAGTACAGCCGACTTTTTCGGCAGATCGGTCGCGCTTTCGGGCAATCTGGCACTGGTCGGGGCCCCCTTCAGCGACGACGTCGCCAGTGATTCTGGCTCGGCCTATGTGTTCGACATCGACGCCGACAGGATCGACTCAAGAAAGTATGGCTATCGCTTTGGAGGCGTGGTTAGACACCGAGAGGCCGCCGAGCGGCTGTTCCACGCCAGCGGCTCGGATCTGTTGCTTAAAATGACTGGCTTCGACATTGACACAAGGAAAGAAATACGCGTGCTCGTTAACGGCACGGAGATTGGCTTCCTGTCGAGAACGCCCAACGACGGACGCGGCCCCTCTCAGCTGACGATTCCAGCGAGACTGCTGATCGGCAAAAATAACACCTTGCGCTTTGAACAGCTTAATCCTGGCTGGAAATGGGGCGTGACGGATCTGCTATTGAGCGAAATCGGCGGCAAAGGCGAATTGGAATCTCTTACTCTCGACAACGTGGACTCTGGCAAGTACGGTTTCCGATTTGAAGGCACCAATAACCACAGAGAAGCTCTCGAGCGGCCGTTTAACGCCAGCGGCTCAGACCTGATGCTTACACTGACCGGCTTCGACATCGATATCCGCCAGGAAGTGCGCGTATTGATCAATGGAACGCAGATCGGGTTCTTGTCAAGAACGCCCAATAACAAACGCGGCCCCACGCAGCTGAGGATCGCGCAGAGTTTGCTTAGTAGCACTGGCAACACGATGCGCATCGAGCAGCTCAATCCAGGCTGGATCTGGGGCGTTACCGATCTACTCCTGAGCAATGCAGGGCAGTAGATAGTCGACCCGGCTCGACGGATGCTTATCGTTGTCAGGATGGAAGGACGTGCAGCTCGATCGAATTTGGGCAGTCCGGCAAGTGATAACACACGGTCCACTGTGGCGTAATGTACGCCTAACTGGACGGCGATGGTATGTGGGACCCCAGCCTTCTTTTGCACGTTCACGTGCAAAAGAATCTGGCACTGGGAAGCACCGGCACTAACAACTCCTCCCTCACAGCTGGTTGGCAGCTCCACATACTCTCTACACAGCCCTGTCCAGCAAAAAAATCAAACTCAAATTGATACAAGGCTCAGCAACATAACGTTGTCAGCAGCTTGAAAATCAAGTGACCAGCAGATTCGACGAATTGATCTTATTCTTGATTCGAATGTCACCAACTGCAGCAGTGAAAATTGATCCGAACATCAGGGTACTGACTAACTTGAGAGTACCGATTTCAGCTATGCCGTTTTACCCCAGAACGCAGCCCTACTGCGGTCCTGGCGTTCGGTGATAAATATTACCCGGTTACTGGTTTTAGAACAAACCGAAAGAAATTCAGCAGGGGTGTTTTGCATGGCTGTGCGCACAATCAGTTCTGAGGGTGAAACCTGTTTGCGGATGGTGCGTAACCACGAGCCGAACGATGCCACTACCAGCTCAGTGTAACAGGCTGACAGGTACTGCGACAGTCCCTGCGACACCACACCCATGAACATGAAGACGTGGTACGCGTGTATCTTGCGTCGGACGGCATCGCGATATTTTTTGGTTTCCCGATGTAGATACTGGTTACCATTGCGCCTCTTCAGTGGCTTCATGTCCTTCATCCAGAAGTGATAATCATAGGCTCCAATCACATGCTCGGCCTGCTTGAACCCCACTTCAATTTCGAACCGCAATCCATAGAGAAGAACACAGTGCTTGCTGCTGTCACAAGCACGGAAAGTGCCTGATAGTTATGGCCCATGATAAAGGCTGGTTTTGTGTTTGAATCTGATTCTTGATGCAGACTTTTTACTGCTGGCATCTTCTTGCCTTTCTTCTTTCCGTTGCCAACGATAACCGGTCGGCCGTTAACGCGTTTGATGCGCTCACCGAACAGTCAGATATCAAGCTACAGACGCGTAGAACTCGGTACTCTCAAATGACTAAAAAGAGGCGTTAAAAACTAATACACCTATCTGCAGATGCCACCGTGTTTTGTCTGTGTGCTACGAAGATTCGTGTGATTTGCATATTTCTAATATTTCTATTCACGATTGACTCTGAATGCTCATCGAGGTGGCTTGTTGCCTCATCCATGAATAGTATACGTGGCCTGCGATAGATTGCCCGTGCTAGAATTACGCGCTGTTTCTGCCCGCCACTAAGACTAGAACCCATATCCCCCACCAACGTGTTGTAGCCCATTGGCATCTGTTCAATATCTTCTGCTATTGAGGCAATGTACGCGCACGCTCTCACCTTTTTTATATCGATAGTGGCAGCAAAACAAGCTATGTTCTCTGCGATATCGCCAGCCATAAGTTGGTCATCTTGCATGACGCTAGCTATTTGATTTCTAAAATTCGGTGTATTTTTCATGGGTTTTCCGTCAACTAGTATCTCGCCTTCGGTGGGTTCGATAAGACCCATGAGGCACTTCAGTAATGTGCTCTTACCGCAACCACTCGCTCCTGTAATCGCGACCGTTTCACCGGCTTTAATCGAGAGGTTCAAATTTCTGAAAATGAAAGGCTCATGTTCTGAGTATCTGAAACTTAAGTTTAGTGCTTCAATATCTCCTTTGACAGGAATAAAAAGGCCATTAGCATCAGATTCAGAGCCTAAATGCTCATGAATATCCACATTCACTTGCGATTCCACATCCTCTGTAGTGGTATGAACGATATCTGCAAGCCGGCCAAGATGCACATCTAACATCTTAAATTGAATCCACTGATCGATAAGGTTGTCCATCGAGTTTGTGAATCGGTCTTTAAAACTTATGAACGCATAGAGCATTCCAAGGGACATCGCATCTTGCATTACAGCTGTAGCGCCAATATATATTACCAGTATACTTTCAAGTCCAAAAAGCAGCCCATTAACTGTCGAGTAGCCAATTTCCCACCTGGATATACGGATTGATTTATTCATGGTGTTGGCAAATTTGTTCTGCCAATGATGCTGTCGATCCGCTTCTTTCTGAAACAGTTTAATCGTTTGAATCGCTCTGATCGACTCCATGAAATGGGTGCTTTCTTTGGCGCCTGCAACGATAACTTCTTCGTTCAGCAACTTAAATGGCCGGTACATAACCCATCTGATAATCGCATAAATTATTACTACCCCCATAACAAGTAGCGATAATTTCCAACTATAGAAAAACATGGCAACTAGCGTCAGCAAGGCCATAACACCATCCACCACTGCGGAAACCATACCGTTAGACAACATTTTTCTAACGGCATCCAGGCTTTCAAAGCGTGATACGACATCGCCCATATGTCGGGTTGAAAAATACTTCATTGGTAAGCGGATAAGATGTCTAAACAAATTTGTAGACATTTGCATACTAAGCCGACTTGTGAAGTGTAAAACTACAAATTCTCGCAAAAGACTTGTTGCCGTAGAGATGATCATCAACAAGCCGAATCCCAAAGCCAGAACGGTAAGAAGGTTATCGTCATTCTTTAGCAAAACATCGTCAACAACAATCTGCATAAACAATGGGGTTATCAGCGCAAACACCTGTAGCACCAACGATAGAACGATAATTTGTATTATGTTCCGCTTGAGCCCGACTATGCGATCCCAAAAATGAGAGATTCTAAGGGTTTTCTTCTCAACGCCTTTTTTAAACTTTTGCGTAGGAGTAAGTTCGAGTACGACTCCAGTGAACTCATTTTCAAGCTCCTCTAGCTTAACCCGTCGCTCCCCTACAGCAGGATCGTGTATCAGATAGAAGGAGCTACTGATTTTTGTAAGCACTACAAAATGATTAAGCCCCCAATGTAGAATACAGGGGAGTGTAATCTGATCAAGATCCTCGACGTCCGCTTTTAGTGCTCTAGGAGCAAGCTCGACTCTAGTAGCGATATCCATCAGACCCTTAAGGGTAACACCGTGACTTGAGACAGAAAATCGCCTGCGCAAACTTGCAAGATCTGTGTCGTAACCGTAATACCCTACGATCATGGCAAGACAGGCCAAACCACATTCAGTAACCTCTGCCTGCACAATGACAGGGACTCGATTTACTGAACCGAAGTTTAAAAGTGATACATCTTTTCGAGTTGTTGAATTTTCTGATTGCATGAATTTATAGCCTTCCGCGCAGACTCAAAACAGGTTCGAATATCCACTCAATCAAGGAGCGCTCACTAAGCTCTATATCGGCCGACACCGTCATCCCAGGTTTTAGAAATAATTCTCTCCCGTAGGCCCGAACGGTAGAGTCACTCAGATTTCCAACAATTCGATACATAGGTTCGTCTACAACGATAGGCGCATTTAATACCTCTGCAGGGAGCAGTACAGTGTTTGAAATATTCTCAATGGTTCCTGAATACGTTCCAAACTTTTGGTATGGAAACGCATCGTATCGAATTGTAAGCATTTGACCCTCTTCGATGAATCCTGCCGATCGCACAGGAACCATTAGTTGCACCGTCAAAGTGGAATCAGAAGGCACAATACTCATCAGTGGAACTGAACCACCTAATTGCACACTTTGTCCTTCTGTCGCTTGCAGGTTATTGACAAACCCTGCACGTGGCGAAACAATTGTATAGGACTGCTCACTACCTATTTGTGCTATGCGTTGAGTAACATCACTGAGCCGGTCTTTCAATGCATCCTGACTAAGGATGGCTTGATCGGGAATCAAATCCAATTCATTTTGCAACTCAGTAATTGAGTTACTTTGACGAATATGTTGCCGCTCCAGCACCTGCAAACTTTCTAACAACTCCAATTCCTGTGCTTGGATTTTCTCAAGCTCCAGATTGGATATAAACTTGGCCGTCTGTAATTTGATAGCATTTTTCAACTGGGCGCTTATCAGCTTATATCGTTTACCTACTGTCACAATCTGTCGATCTATCAATAACAGCTCATCTTTTGCTGCTACTAGTTTTTTTCTCAAATCACTTTCCTGCCTCGAGAAGATAGCATCACCTCTTTCCAACTGACGAGTGATTCGCTGACGTTGTAGTTCAGACTCTGCGAGTAATTCAGACGACAAACTCCCACCATCCGCCATCACTCTTGTTGATTTTATAGTAGCGAGAGGCTGGCTCTCTCGAACCATTTCTCCTTCTTGCACTAGCAATGAATAAACAATACCGGCAGTCTGTTGAGGGAATATCCTGACCACGCCAGAAGAAGGTTCTATCCAGCCATACACTGTTTCTTTTTGTACATAGCGACTGAACGACAGCCAGACAGCGAGAACTACCAGCCATGAAATTAAAAATACTGTAATAATTGTATGAGGCAAATGAGGGACTAACAATATGTCACCATGCAGACGCTCACGATTGTTGTCCACCGCTTGTTTTCGAAAAAGCGACTCACGTATTATTCCCATATCGTATTATTTAGTCATTAAATGAGCGTGCATCCACAAACTCATAACCGCTTAAGTTGATCAATATTCGATAATTGACAAAAACTTCGTTGGTTTTAATCTTCAAATTACCAATCAAAAACATGTATCACGAGAATTCCCGCATGTGAGAAACCTGTAATGCTCAAGCGAGTATATTCAACTTTCTGTGCCCTACATGCGTTGTAGCGACCAGCTTCGCATTTGTCTGACTTGCTGATATGAGGTATAGCTAATTGTGATGTTGGAGCAGGGTCGAACAAAGCAGCGTATCTGGTTAACTTGTGATTATCACAACTTCAACTTAACGTACAAGATACGCTGCTCTAAAGAGGATAACGTTTTTCAGTTTGAAGGTAGAGAGGCGATTGCAACAGACGCAGCTGCTCAAGAGCGATGCGCAGCAGATGCTGCAGGTAGCCATTGAGGCGATGGTTCAGGATTTCATGCTTCAATTGTATGATCGATTATTGGATGATGGGTGTGCAGCAGTGTTGCGTGACGCCCATTAGCCTAGGCGTGATCGACAAACAGGTATTGGTCCTGTAACAGTCAAAGTGCTCATGGTTCATTCGTGTAATGGTGGGGTTGTGGCATTCCGCTCAGCCCTCGTACCTCCTTATGTGCGCAAGACAAAATCACTGAAGCAGTACTACCGTTGGCTATTCTGAAGGGCTCGCTTAAGGGGAAGATGAGCGCGCTTGAGGTTTTAAAAAGCCCCGAATCAACTAGATTATCATCTAGCACGGTAGCTCGACTGAAATAGCAGTGGGGTGAACAGTATCAGGACTGGAGCGGTAAGCCTATGGACAAGCAACAGCGGAACTACCCGTGGCTAACTGCTTTCACAGCGGAGTCAGGACTGAGGACGCCTTATCCGTGAATCGGTGATGTTACGCTAGACGTTTGGCTGGCAGCTGCTCTAGCACCTAATTGGTTCCATGACCCAAACAAAGGCGTGTGGCGATCAGACATTTCATAAACATCTACCTGTCTTCTCACACTAATAACGCACACCTGGCCTATGGTGCTGACCAGGTGTGCTGACTGAGGCTGACCCTTCTCGAGCCTACCGTCAATAGAACAAATAGCGCTTGCGCAATTTGTTCTTATAACTTACTTCTCAACGGAAAAAACGACTGAAATCGAATCCTGGAGTGCCGCCGCCGCCGCCAGCAGATGCTGAAGCAATACCGTTAGTTGAAAATGCACTTGCTTGTCCAGAACCAGAGCTTTCACTAGTCTGTTGGCTAGTAAAAGTGTTTTGACCAGAGGCATTAGCGAAAGAAAAGCTGAAGCTTTCAGACACTACATCAAAACCACCAGACACTGCATTCAATTCCGATTTTTTTGTGATTTCTTTAATCATTTCTCTATTTCCATGTTAATTGTAATCTTAAGCCCAATCAAACTTTGATACTTTAAGATTTATTAAAGCACTTCACTGGGTAAAAACTGGGTAAAAACAATACAGAACTTATCAAACAAGACAGCTTACAAATAATCGCTGATTCCCCGAGAAACTAATAGGTTTTCTCTGCT
>Ga0209187_1000596_pt1 | contig 57596 bp, 46 predicted proteins | sample BantaG_FD_187430 | JGI IMG/M metagenome (GOLD analysis project Ga0209187, IMG submission 187430) | Marine algal microbial communities from Bantry Bay, Ireland - BantryBay_4 metaG (SPAdes) (version 2) | ecosystem: Host-associated > Algae > Red algae > Unclassified | place: Bantry Bay, Ireland...
GTCATATTCCCATTACTGTCTGTCATACAGATGATTGGAAGGCTTACAGCCGACTTTTTCCGCGACATTACAGACACCTAATCGGTAAAGATAATACTTGGAAGATTGAGCGTAAAAATCTTAATTTCAGAACCCACATAAAACGACTCAACAGAAAGACTATCTGTTTCTCAAAGAACGAAAAAATTCATGATAATGTTATTGGGATGTATATTGAAAAATATTATTTTAGGCACGGAAATTTTGCGGATGCCGTAGCCGCCTAATCAACGGATTTCAGACACCACCCATTTTTTGTTTCAAGATTTCCTTTGTGCTGTCGGAGAATTACTGCAACAAAAAAACTATCCAGTTTTGAATTGGGTCGAAAATCACCCGTTTCATCAATAGCAATTATCATAAATAAAATGTTTTAATATTATGAATAATAAAATTGTGTTTAAAGTAAAACTCCGAAAGGTATGTCCTCTTGAAGTTACAAATCATTGCCACAAATATATAAAAACCAACACATTATACAACATGACAATCACACAAAAACAAAAACACTCCAATCAACCGTCATTCCAAATCCCGATTTGGAATCTGTGATGGCTTGGTACCATGTCAGACAGGAGCTTTAGTTTAAAATCGCTCTCTTGCGCCCAAAAGATTCCGCATCAAGTGCGGAATGACGGTTGCTTTTTGGGAGCTTGTGTGGGTTTGCTGCGTAAGGGATAGGAGGTGTTGTCTGAACGAAGTGTAGCGATAGCGAAACGGAGAGAGTGCCGGATAGCCCGACCCCGACGTTAGGAGGGGATACGCCCAAATACAATGCTATAATGGTGCAATAAGTCCCAAAGGGGCGACATATTATAACAATGGGTGTCAGCCCATTGCCCCAAATAAATCTACCTCGCCAGCCCTGAAAGGGCGGGATAATACGATATTTCGCCCTTTCAGGGCTGACGGAAACGGGACTTTACTGACTTGGGGCTTGCACCCCAAGCTAATAAAGTTTACCCCTTTGGGGCTGGCGAACAATATAAAGTTTAGCCAAAATTTAGAACCAATCACCCTTGTCTCAGAAGGGGAATAAAAAAAAGAGCCGACACAAAGCATCGACTCTCTCAAAAAAATATCTAAAAAATTTCAGGGGCTTGCACCCCAAGCTAATAAAGTTTACCCCTTTGGGGCTGGCGAACAATATAAAGTTTAGCCAAAATTTAGAACCAATCAACCCTGCCTCCGAAGGGAATAAAAAAAAGAGCCGACACACCGCATCGACTCTCTCAAAAAAATATCTAAAAAATTTCAGGGGCTTGCACCCCAAGCTAATAAAGTTTACCCCTTTGGGGCTGGCGAACAATATAAAGTTTAGCCAAAATTTAGAACCAATCACCCTTGCCTCAGAAGGGGAATAAAAAAAAGAGCCGACACAAATGCGCCGACTCTTACATTAAAAATATCTAAAAAATTTCAGTAATATCAAACATCAAACCTATCAAGGTTCATCACCTTCGTCCATGCTTTGGCGAAGTCATTGACGAAGCGGGCTTCGCCGTCGTTGCAGCCATAGACTTCGGCGATGGCGCGTAGCTCAGAGTTGGAGCCGAAGATGAGGTCAACTCTTGTGGCAGTCCATTTTAGATTGCCGCTGTGGTCGCGTCCCTCGAAGGTATCTTCGTCGTCGGAGGTGGCAGACCATTTGGTGTTCATGTCGAGTAGGTTGACGAAGTAGTCGTTGGTCAGCGTGCCGGGGCGATTGGTGAAAACGCCGTGTTTCGAGCCGTCATAGTTGGCATTGAGCGCACGCATACCGCCTACGAGTGCCGTCATTTCGGGCGCAGTGAGGGTCATCAGTTGCGCTTTATCGACCAAGAGTTCTTCTGCCGAAATGCGGTATTTACCCTTCACATAATTGCGGAAACCATCGGCGAAAGGTTCGAGGATAGAGAAAGATTCTACATCAGTTTGCTCCGGTGTGGCATCGGTGCGCCCAGGCGTAAAGGGTACGTTTACGGTGTGTCCGGCATTTTTCGCAGCTTCTTCTACGGCTGCACCTCCTGCCAATACAATCAAATCTGCCAACGAGACTTGTTTGCCTCCGGCGTTAAATTCCTTTTGTATGCCTTCGAGCGTGTTGAGTACCTTTGTGAGTTGGGTCGGATTGTTGACTGCCCAGTGCTTCATCGGCGATAGGCGGATACGTGCACCATTCGCGCCACCGCGTTTGTCGGAATTGCGGTAGGTGGATGCCGAAGCCCATGCCGTAGTCACCAATTCGGCGATAGACAAGCCCGAAGCCAAGACCATGCGCTTGAGTTTAGTCGCATCGTCGTCATTAATCGGTGCGCTTGTGGCAGCCGGAACGGGGTCTTGCCAAATCAACACTTCGTCGGGTACTTCCGAACCAAGATAGCGGTCGCGCGGACCCATATCGCGGTGCGTGAGTTTGAACCATGCACGTGCAAAAGCATCCGCAAATTCGTCCGGATTTTCGTGGAAACGCTTGGAGATTTTGGCATAAGCCGGGTCTTCTTTCAATGCAACATCGGTCGTGAGCATGAATGGCTGATGAGTTTTCGATGCATCGTGAGCATCGGGTACCAAGCCTGCACCTGCACCGTCTTTTGGTCGCCATTGGTTGCAACCGCCCGGTCCTTTATAGACTTCCCATTCGTAGCCAAACAGGTTGTTGAAGTAGTCGTGACTCCATTTGGCAGGCGTACTCGTCCATGCACCTTCGAGACCGCTGGTTATCGTATCTGCACCTTTTCCTGTACCAAAACTATTCGCCCAACCAAGACTTTGCTCCATGATACTCCCGCCTGCGGGTTCTACGCCTATATGCGAGTCGGGTGCTGCGCCGTGCGTTTTTCCGAAGGTGTGACCACCTGCGATGAGTGCAACGGTTTCTTCATCATTCATCGCCATACGTCCGAAGGTCTCGCGGATGTCGCGAGCGGAGGCGATAGGGTCGGGATTGCCGTTGGGTCCTTCGGGATTGACATAAATCAAACCCATCTGTACGGCAGCAAGTGGATTTTCGAGTTCGCGATCGCCTGTGTAACGCTTGTCGCCGAGCCACTCTGCTTCCGGTCCCCAGTAAATATCTTCTTCCGGTTCCCACACGTCTTCACGTCCTCCGGCAAAGCCGAATGTTTCGAAGCCCATAGATTCGAGGGCAACATTTCCGGTGAGAATCATAAGGTCTGACCATGAGATTTTTTTGCCGTATTTCTGTTTGATGGGCCACAATAACAAACGTGCTCTGTCGAGGTTGGCATTGTCGGGCCAACTGTTGAGTGGCGCAAAACGCTGTGTGCCGGAGTTCGCGCCACCGCGTCCGTCGGCGATGCGATACGTACCTGCGCTGTGCCAAGCCATTCGGATGAAAAACGGTCCGTAGTGTCCGTAATCGGCGGGCCACCATTCTTGCGAATCGGTCATTAAGTCGTTGAGGTCTTTTTTGACTGTCGCTAAATCAAGGCTTTTAAATTCTTCGGCATAATCGAAGTCTTCGCCCATTGGGTTGGAGAGGTTCGAGTTTTGACGAAGGATGTTGAGCTTGAGCATGTTGGGCCACCAGTCGCGGTTGGCGGTGCCGCCGCCTGCGCTAGCGTTTAATTGTCCGTGTAGGAAGGGGCATTTGCCGTTGCTTTCGCCGTTAGGACTTTTCATGTTATCCATATATTTTGATTAGTGAGTGAGTTTTGAATGAATGAATGAGTGAATAATTTTATTTTTATTTTGGAGTGTGAGTCGTCGGACGACATATTCAAATTGAGGCACAAAATATGAATTTTTTTTATAAGTAAAAATACTCATTTCTTATACGGTTATAACTTTTACTTATGAAAACATATTTTCAATACAAAATAATGATAATTTTATGGGAAATAAAAATGAATGTGGTGAGAAGGACTTGGGGGCGGTAGGTTTTTTGGATGGGAGGGAACGGTTCGCATAGCCGCAGGTGGGGCGTTTAGCCACACTTGCCGTGCTATGCTGTGTTACACCCAGTATCATTTTTTACCCGAATTAAACTCGACAAATTTTATCCAGTCTATGTCACCATTTTCTTTGCAAAAATCGTCAATAAAATCTCTCGTGAACTGATTAAGCATCCTGTTATAAGATAGCAAAAATTCATCATTTTTTTCTTTGGCTTTGTACCCAAGAGGCTCAATAATTTCTTTGTATAAATCATCTTCGCCTGATATAAATGACCAAAATTCCTGCCCACAATACTTGAAGTAGTCGCCTTTATCGGGGTTATTATCAATTCCGTAACAACAACCATTTACAGAAGTTACAATCATTTTTGAGTTACTTGTTCGTAATGTTCGTTTGGCGGTTTTGAAGTCGGATTTCATCTTGTTAATTTGGCTGCTATTACCCCAATTCGGACCAGATTTGATATTGACGATATATCTCACATTATCGCTATCAAATTCAAGGTCAATATTCGGGATTCCTGATTTCCAACCTCCATAAACTTTTTGATTAATGAAAATCGCAAGCCCCTCCAACCAATCACCAAAAATGGTTTCCTCATTTGAAGAAATGAAGGCATCCGCAATACCTTTTACGATTTTTGAAGCTGTCAGTAAATGTTTTGCTTTGAACAGATACGGATTTTTCTTTTTGAGAACCGTTTTGAGTTTGAGTTTATCAAGTCTTTCTATCCGCTTTTGGTGGAAAACTCCGATGTTATCCTCTACATATTTAGTGACTTCCGTTAAGTTCAGTTTTTCCATATTCTGTTTCTGGTTCAAGTAAGACCAATTTAATCGGTTCTATATTTTTCTTTACCATGTTGTAATAATCAGGTTGAATTTCAATGCCAATTGAATTTCTCATCATGCGTTGTGCAACACTATTTGTCGTTCCCGACCCCATAAATGGGTCTAAAACTAAGTCGCCTTCTTTTGTAAATAGCTTGATAAACCATTCAGGCAATCCTTCGGGAAATGCGGCACTGTGGTTTTTATTATTACATTCAGTTGCAAGATGTAAAACATTGGTTGGATATACTTTATCTCGACCTACCCAATTTGATATATTTTTTCCAAATCCGCTCCCTACTTTTGACTCGTCTCTTTTTTTATCCGTCTCACTAAGATTTTTTAGCCTTGTTTTCGCCCAATCTCCAACAGGAACCATAACTTCCTCTTGGTACATATTGAATTTTTTATCTTTATTAAATTGCAGGAGCCTTTCCCAAGAATCTCTAAATCTATTCGACCACTTTCCCGGAAAACTATTTTTTTTATGCCATATAAATTCTTCGGTCCAAAACCAACCTTGCTTACGCATAGCTATAATCAACTCCATGACATAAGTGCTTCGTTCCCCTTTGACGACTTTCTCTTTTATATTTAAAACGAAAGTTCCTTTTGGGCTTAAAACCCTTAGTAATTCTTCTGAAATAGGTAAAAACCAATCAACATACTTATTAGGATGAATACCACCATAGGTACTTTTACGCTGGTCAGCATAAGGTGGTGATGTGAAGATTAAGTCTACAGAATTTTCAGGTAAAGTTTTCAAAACTTCCTTACAATCTCCAAGTAGTAAATCTGTTTTTATTTGCATACTCAATTTTGGCACTAATTTACGAAGTTTTTTTGACTTTTAGATTTACGGTAATTTTGATTTTTTATTGGGTGTAACGGTCCCGGCTAAACGCAGTAGCGACCGAATGGGAGCTATTGCCGTTTTAGCCATTGTTATGTGCTGATTTCATTAGTTCAAAAACTTAATCATCTCTATTGTATGGTATGCAGATTTACCAATACTGCCCTTTAATTCATCAGTTTGCGGAATATTTAGTTCGTTTACAAAAAAGAATTCGCCTCCATTTTCTTTATCAGGAAAAGTATTAAAATAAAAGTTCTCCAAATTTTTCGCTTTTACTTTGAATTTTTCATCAGCTAAGGAAAATGCTATTAATGCTTCACAATGCTGCCACCATGTTTTTCTTTTGTCTGTGACTTTATTGGTTATAGGATTGATTTCGCTGTAAAAACCTTGAGATAAATCCTTTTTTGGAAAAATCGGTTTTTCTAAAGTTATGTTCAGAACTTCAAATCCCAATTTTTGATACTTTAATTGTTCTTGCTTTGTCAAAAAATCCCAATCTTTTGCTCTTAAAAAGACGGAGGCATATTGAAAGTTATGACCTGGAGTAACATTAAAGCAAATGGAATCAGGAGAGGAGTGCTGACATGGATTCCAACTGTCATCAAATTTAATGTTTACCCAGCCTAATTTTTTGTTCCACCCTTGTCAAAAGCGATTTGGATATTTTCTTTCAAGTAAGGTTCGTATTTGCTCCTATTTTCAACATCAACTGACCATAAGTTTTCCATGTATGCAGTAATAGGATAAATAAGTGCTTGTAAGGTTTTGCTGTTTTCAACTTGTTTATTGGCTTCATAATTGCCAAAAAATCCACCTTTTTTGCTATCGTAGAATGTTTTCACAAAGCTATCATGTAACCGATGTATATTAGCTAATAAATTTTTATTAGGGGCATTTCTATATAATTCGGTCAAGCCACAAAGTCCATAAGCTTGCTGCCATATATCTAAATTCTTGGAGCTATCAGGCATATTAGCTTTTAAATCAAAGAATGAAGCGAAGTAAGTATTTGACGAATCTTTGATAATTAGTTTTTCCATTTGAAAAACAGCCGCTTTCTGCGCTTTTTCTAAATTAGAAACGTTTATATCCTTGGCGTAGGAGAGCCCGTAAATTAGTCTGCTTAGAGCAACATTGAATACCTTATCTGATACTACGTTACCTTCATTGTCAACATCAGAATAATAGGTACCTTGAGTTTCTTGATAGGCATTTTCATTGAAAAAATTTAGTAGGTTTTCTATCTTTTTTTCGTGAATTGGGGTCTTAGTAATTGTCTTCTTACTCTCTTTGCAGGAGATGAATAAAGACAGTATAGCCAAGATATAATATGGTGTTTTATTCATTTTTTATTTTTAATTTGCACATAACGGTTCGGCTAAACGCAGTATGGGCGCATAGCCCATATTGCCGTTTTAGCCATTGTTCTGCCCTCGCCTTCTTTTTTCTTTAAATTTCTTGGATTAATCGAGATACCAACCCGATAATTGAAGATAGCATCTTTCTTCTAAATCGCTATCATCTGGTGACCACCAACGAGCTAAGGAAACTCGCATTAATGTTCCTGCTGGAATTGTACCAATTGGTTCATCTTTACCAACGTAAGGAACGTTTCTCCAATTTGAAGACGGGTAACTATACTTGACTTTGCCCCTAAAATCTCTGTGAGTTAAATCTCTATCTGAAATCCAAAATCCAACACTACAATTTGGCGTTCCGTTTTCTTCGTTTATATATCCACTTCCACTTGAAGTAAATCTTATCATTTCATCAAAGAGATTGTCGATACTTCCTCGCCAAACTTTATCTGCAAAATTGTTCGGTATCCATTCAGATAGTCTCTCTTTGCTTACATTTTTTTGGGTGTATTCTTTTGAAGATATTAGAACATCTTCCGTATGCGGAGGAGTACAATAATTTCTTGGGCTAAATTCAATATCCCAAATCTCTCCAATTTCAAAGTCGCAATTTTCAGGTTGATTACTTCCACTTTCGTCAAGTAATCTAACAAATTGTCCTGTTTTTGTGCCAATTCCGCCTACGCAATCATTAGATGACATTTTAGTTTTTGAAACGATAACTATTTTCATTGTTTGGATTTGATATGTTACAGATGGGTCACTTCTAAACCATATTTTTCTTCGATTTTATCTGCCACTATTGACCTGTGACAAGCTCTATGATGTTCCTCTACACAAAAAAGTACAACCTTTTCTGCTCCTGCATTTTCAAGTTGTTCCAACAAAGCATCTAAATCAAAATTCTTTAAAACTCTGTCTTTATATGCGATTTGAAAAACTTTGCCTAATTGAGTTCTATCTCTTTTCTGAACTCCCGATTGAGCGTCTGCCTCTTTTTGTAAATCTCGGATTTCGGTAGTAGGAGCTAATTGAATAACATGACCATACTTAATGTCTAATTCAGCTAATTTAGCTTGAAGTCTTTGACTGTTTACGAAAGAATATTTAGCTCCACGAACGCCTCTTCGTTGCCTAATATCACAAAAAGTGTCAATTCGATTTTCAGTTAATTTTCTGAAATATTCATCTTCGGTAGAGTTATAAACCCCAATTGTAAAAAATTCCATTATTGATTGTTTAGATATTGTTTTCGAGAAGTAAAGTTTTCAACATTGCCGAATAAATCAACAATATTTCTTCCCTTAGTTAATTTTAGCATTATCTCGTTTTGAGATTTTAGTTTTCCTTTTTCATTGATATGCTCAAGACTTATATTTTTCTTGACTAATTCATCACCAATCAACTTTGTTCTATGGCATTCTTCGGGTTTACTTTCGCTGCACATCAAAACTATTTTAAGTTGTTTTTGGTATGCTGTTTCAACTCTTGAAAGCCCTTGTTTAAAGAAATCTTGTTTTTTGACTTCTTCATAATCAACTTTTCCTTCGCTGTCATAACAGCAAGGGCAATCTGGTCGTCCTCCCAAAACATCCCCAAAAAAACCATAAGTAATTCCCTTTTCTTTAAGGAAAAATTTCAGTTCGTTTTGGCTGAAAGCAGGATTGAATTTTGAATACGGCTTAGACCTTACATCTATAAGATATTGAATATCAAATTCTTGTAGAATTTTGACAAAATCTTCAATCTTTCTATTTCCGTATCCTATTGTATAAATCATATTTTCTTCCATACATCAAATTTACGTATTTTTCTTGATTTTTGTTTTCTTTTGCTTGCACATAACTTCAAAATATACGCAATATTGCGCTTTTACCCCCAAATATCGAAATATCACGCAATAAACTTGCGTATATTTTCAATATCCGCATAAAATTATAATTCATTCGCCACTAAAACATATTAAAAATGTTTCAAAGTATTAAACAAAGAAAAGAAATAAAAATGAATGTGGTGGGAAGGACTTGGGGAGCGATAGTTTTTTTTGGGTTTAATTAATCTATATCAATTTTCCTGATTCATCAAATACTTCTTCATATTTTTCTATGATAAATTCTGAACCAAAGGAAGTGTCGTGATAAATCACATATTTGTTTTGTAATTTCAAATAAACTCCATCGTATTCTTTCTCAAAAATTAAATCGGTAATCGTAGAAGTTCTTATTTTATCATAAGATTCAAGTTTTATTTCGACTAGTATTTGTTTGCTTTCCCATTTTTCTATAAAATCTTCTCCGAGATTGTATTTATCCTGATTGTCGGTCTCGATTATTAACTTAAACCACCCCAAGTTCCCCAACCCGTCGAAGTAAAACGTTGAGTTAGGATTTCGGGTTCTATAAAATTTCGTTATTGCTTTTCCTTTTAATTCTTGAGCAATTATATCTTGATGATTCATTTTTTTGATTATTGACAACTTCCAAAATATGAAAATTTGAGTTTGTATCAAATTATGTACTTGTATTTACAATACGTACAAAACACCAATTAAATTCACTACAAACACACTAAAAATATTTGAAATCATGAAGCAAATAAAAATGAATGTGGTGGGAAGGACTTGGGGGCGACAGTTTTTCTGGGGTTGGGGAGGCATTCTTTACAGCTTTTCTATTGTTTTTAAAAATTCTTTTTTGTCGGTTGATTCCATAGTGAAAGAAAATAAATAACTTGTTACGGTAAAAATACTTCGCATTATGGAACAGACTGTCCAACTGCGGACTGATAGCCAACAATTTATTTAGTTTCTTTCACTGAGTACACTGTTTAAAATTTTTAAACATGCTTTAAAGGTAGCGTAATTTTGTAGAAGCAAATTTGTTTTACTAAATTCACCTGTAATTCGAAGTTGAGAAGATTTCATTATTAGAAATCAGCATTTTCATCAAAATTCAAAAAATGAAAATATACATTGCGTGTTTATTATTGTTAATATCGCAGCCTATTTTTGGTCAGAATGAAGCGGATAATTTGTCAAAATATTGGCAATATAGAACGCGATTGGTCAATGACTTTATGGTGGTAGGTGAAGGGCAGGGGCGGAGTATTCCGGCAGGTGGACGCGATCCTGTGGCAAACTGTCAAAGTGACTGGTGGATGCAGCGTGATAAATGTCCTCGCCCGAAAGGAACAGGTAAACTGCAATGGGGAGACGGCACGATTCATTTGGGTTATTACATCACGGTACTCGCTACGGAATTGAAATTGCTTAGTGATGCGGGACAAAAAACCGAACAAACCGCCGAAGAATTGTACTATGCGATAATGGCATTGGAACGACTCGACGAAGAAGCAGAACGGCGGTATGGACAACGTGGCGAAAAAAACGGTTTTTTCATTCGAGATGATGTCACGACGGATATTTTATATGATAAAAACGGTGAGGCAAATTTTCCGAAAGGAAAAAACAGTGCTTATCAATGTGTCAAATCTGCGAGTAACTGTGGAGAAGCAAGCGTAAAAGACGGTTATTTTATCAGCCAAGATCAGGCGATTAGTTTGCTATTTAGTTTTACTTGTGTGACCGAATTAATACCGGATAAACGCTGGGGCAATAAAGAAACTTTTGGCGAATTGGCTGCGCTAAATACGCATCGAATTGTGTCGTATATGCGAGACAATAAATGGCGCATCGTCGCGCCTGACGGCGAAAAAGCCCCCAATCGTTGGGGTGGAGATTGCCGACCTTTTTCGTATAGCATCGCCAAAACCGCGAATAGAATTACGAAAAAGAAGTACCGAAAAAATTATCAAAGTGGGCGTTCACGAGCTTTGGGTGCGATTTTGCATGGTAGCTATGATTGGTTATTTGGTGTACAGACACACTACAATCACCCAATGATTTTTGCGCTGATGGTAACATCTAACGCTTGGGATAGAAATAAAATGGGAGCCTATTGCAAAAAAAGCGATCAGGAAATGTACGCACTCGCCGATGCCGTATTGAATAAGAAAAAACTAAGTAAACGGATTGATTATGAGAGCATTGTATCAATGTTGAATATCGCTCCGAAAAATGGACCTTGCTTCAAAACGCCCGATTGTGATGCTCCTGACGGTTGGAAGTCCAGCAACCGATGGCTACATCCGACGCACAAAAAAGGCAACAAATATGGTCTTTTTCAAGAATGGAATGGATTGGATTATATGATGTTGTATAATTTTTTTCACTTATATCATAAAGACAAATTACCAAGATACAAACGAGTTACACGATGAGTAAAATTTGGCAAAGTGATGTTGACCTTAAAGTATTAAACGGCTTTTCAAAAGATACCTGTAACGGGTATTTGGGTATCGAATTTCTGAAATACGGTGATGATTTTCTCATCGCAAGTATGCCTGTGAACGCACGCACGGTGCAGCCGATGCGTATCTTGCATGGCGGTGCTTCGGTGGTACTCGCAGAAACGGTAGGAAGTGTTGCTTCGGCAATGTGCGTTGGCGAAGGTAAGACGGCAGTGGGCGTTTCTATTAATGCTAATCATCTGCGCCCCGTGCCGGAAGGTGCTGTGGTGACGGCAACTTGTACGCCCATTCGCCTCGGACGCACGCTACATGTATGGGACATCAAAATTCGCGACCAGAAAGACCGCATGACTTGCATTAGTCGCTTGACAATGGCGGTGGTTGATATTTAAAAACATTGTCCGCAGTTTGTTAGTCGGCAGTCCGCCGTCATAGGCAAGTAGATTTCACGCCTGACGGCGGACTGCCGACACGTTACAACGTAACGTCAATTACTTTTTCAACTTCGCCATATCAACCACGAAGCCTTTGATGTCTTTTTTATTCAAATTGGATAGGTAAGACTCCGCGCTCGCACGGCTATCATAATCACCAAGAATGACTTTGTATCGTCTCGCGCCGGATGAGTCGTCTATATTCAAACTAATGTTTTTGAACCATTGTTTTTTCAAATCTTCGATGTATTTCATAGCATTGGCTTCGCTCGCATAATAGCCGACTTGTACGCCATATCCTTTATCGCCTTTTTTCAAAATTCGGACGGCATCTTTGGAAACTGCGAGAGAACGAGTAGGTGTTTTTTTAACGGGTGCTTTCGCAACGGGAGTTGTTTTTTTTGTGCTTGTCGTTTTAGTAACAGTCTGTGGTGCTGAACCGGATTTGACGGCAACAACTTTTACTTTCACCTCTTCGCCTTCAGCGATACCGAGTTCTTTTGCTGCTCTGCCCGAAAGGTCCACGACGTGTCCTTTTACAAAAGGTCCTCTGTCGTTGATACGCACTACGACCGATTTTTTATTGTCCATACGGGTCACTTTGACGGACGTACCGAAGGGCATCGTCCTGTGAGCAGCCGTCAGTTTATTCATATCATAATTTTGTCCGTTGGCTGTTCTGGTATTTTGCAATTGGTCAGAGTAGCGAGTCCCGATTCCATATTCCGCTTGCTGCGCGAAGGCAACATATCCAATCAAAACAAAGCAAAACAAAAATGCAATTCTCAATAAAGTATTCATATTTCTTTTAAATTAATTCAACACAAACCTACAATAAAAGGATTAAAAAACAAATTTGAGGCTTAAATTAACTTTTTAAGTTAAAAATTATGCCAAATTAATTGATTTTGAGGGTAGTGTTACAGATATAATGCTATTGAACCACTAAGTAGTAAGTCAAACCAAAGACATTAAGATCGAATAGACGTAGAGTTCACAAAGTTTTCTAAGTAATTAATAATGAATTTCTTACACTATCTTAGTTTTCTCACTTCGTTCATTCGGCTTTTGTGTACTTGGTCTCCTTCGTGGTTTGCATTACATCTCTGGTACTACCATTTTGAGTAGTTGATTGATTGTGGTTAATTTCCTTTTTTTAAAACGGCACACTCACACCCGCCGTAATATTGATACCCATATCATCCGCAAAATAACGTTGCCGATTCAGGTAATCGCGATAAGAGACATTCAACAAATTATCAACTTTGGTAAAAGCGCGTAATCTTGTGGTTTTTAGTTGTATATCAGTAGCAATTTGAAATCCGAGTAAATTATAGCCTTTCGGTGGTGCGACAAAATCTTGTTCGGATAGAAAATTTTGTTGTTCAAAAACATATTTATCGGTCAGTTCAAATTCTATATTTTCAAATTTATTCCATTGTTGTACTACATATTTAAGGCTGCCTGTGAGATTGTTTGAAGGCATATTGATGAGCGGCACATCGCTGGTTAAATCTCTACCTCTCAAATAACTGTACGTCAATTCAAGACTCAAAGGCTGAGTGATTTCATAATCGGCACGAAGGTCGAGTCCGTAAATCTGTGCCTTTGTCTGCTCGTACCTAAATACCGGAAAAGCCCCTCTAATTGTCAGCCGTATTTCATCTTGCGGATTGAGGTATATGTAGTCATCAATTTGCTGTAAATAGAAGAGCGATTCAAAAGATAATTTTTCTTTTATCGTACCAATCAATGACAAAGTAGTTTTCAAACTACGCTCCGGTGAAAGGTTTGCATCACCTTCTTCAATGCCGCTTACGCCTTGATGCAAACCACTGCTATACAGTTCATTAACAGCAGGATTGCGCGTAGTGTAACCCAGATTATATGCAATAGAAAAATCGTGATTAGGACGATACGTAAAACCTCCTGTAGCACTGATATTATGAAAAAAATCGCTATATTGAAGTAACTCTCTTGGAACGGTTTGTGAGAAAAATGCCGCATTTTGAAGGGCATTATCGTACCTGCCACCGAGTTCAAAAAACCATGAATTGAGCTTTTTAGTGAGTATTGCAAAGGCAGCCGATTCGTAAGTAAAATAATCGGGTATTAAAGGCGAAACTCCAGTATCAGGGTCATTCGTATTATCAATAAAATTAAATTGAACACCTGACTTGAGGTGAAGATTATCATCAAATTCGTGTCTGTATTTTCCTTCCAGAAAAGTACTAAATTGTCGCAGATTCATAGCGGGAATATCCGACCGTTCACCGCGTCTAATATCATATTCTTTACGAACATTTAGTTGACCTGCCACCGTAAAATCAAATATTTGTCGGTCATTCAGAATATATTTACTGTGTAATTTGAGTAACTGGTGATGAACAGCCTGTCTTGGAGCTTCTATCTCATAACTGAATTTTTTTTCTGTAAAAAAGGGTTCATCCCGCGTGAGTGCGCTTTCCAAATCCGTCAAATTTCCAATATGCGAACCTTTCAACACACCTAATTCAGTATTAAAAGAACTCACATACAAATCTGTACTAAATTGTTCGGAAAATGCTTTTTCCAATTGCAAAGCAAAATCGGCTTCCTGCCCTCCTGTATTTTTCAAAAAGTATTTGGCAGCGCGTTTGTCACCGCTTTTTTTGAAGGTACCATTGACTTTCCATGCTACGGTCGGATGGTATTGTTGTACCTGAATGTTGACACCGTTACTAAGTCCGTTGGTCTCAAAAAAATAATTGCCTTTGCCATGCAAATGCGGTTCTTTATCAATCCTTTTAGGTTCTACCAAAATCACTCCGCCCAGATTCGCGCCTTGATATTCCAATGAACCAACGCCTTTGATAACGCGAATTTTATTTGCCACCAAAGGGTCGATTTCTGGAGCATGGTCATTGCCCCATTGTTGTCCGCTTTGCGCTATGCCATTATTCAAAATCGTAATGCGATTGCCATACAATCCATGTACGACAGGCTTGGAGATGTTACCGTTTTTGAGTGTACTCACGCCCGTTACGGATTCGAGCATGTTGGATAGATTTTTATGGGCATTATCTCTGATGCTTTGTTCGTTGAGGGCTTCATTGCTTTGTGTAGTTGCAGACGTGGCACTGGCAGAAATTTGTACGCTCCCCAACTCATGAGTCGAGTGATCCATTTCAATTTGTAATTCCGTATCTTCCTCAATATCAATGAATAATCGCTTCGATTCGCAACCAATATGGCTGATTAAAACGTGATAATGTCCCGGACACAAATCATTGATACGAAAAAAGCCACTGCTGTCACTGACCGCACCTGTGCCGTGATCTTCCAGATATACATTGACATAATCCAATGGCTGCCCATTCCCCGAATCGTTAACCTTTCCACTCAATATCAAATTACAATCTTGCGAAAATACGAAGATGGGCAGCCAACATAAAACAGTTAATATTCCGATTTTACTGTACATCAATATCGAATTCTACTTCGATGTCTGTTTCGCCACCTGCATTTTCGATATTACCATCTGCTACACCAGAGGCTGATTTATTCGGCTCGTGTCTTAATGTAACAGTCAATTGACCACTTCCTGCAGAACCGGTTGACAGATTGGTTTTCAATCCAAGTGGGTTACCGTCTCCGTCTTCGTCATCATAGGATACGCTAAGACCACCAAGAGTTGATTGAAAGAAGAATTGATGGTGATCATCATCCTCTTCAATTTCTTCTGTAACATCTTCGGCAGGAGACTCGCTTTCGTTCAATAAGACCATAACTCCCGAATAAGTCTCATTAGCTGCCAATGTACCTCCCATTACTATGGGTGCATCACCACCATCTCCGTCCAAATCTTGAAAACTTAATACAACTGGTGTGCCACCACTGTCAGGTGTCAAAGTGTATCGAAGTGTAGTAATGACTTCTTCATCAACAACCTCTTCAGGGTCTTTTTTACAGGCTGTAAAAATGAGGATAGTCGAAAATAGTGTAATCAATAACGATAGTTTTTTCATTTTTAATGTTTTATTTTTATTTAAATGCAATTCAGTTGCAAAGATAACAAATTTTATTGCAACGATGTTGCATTTTAAGATATTTTTTTTGGGCTTATTTGAAGTTTTTTATGTGCTTCCTGTCTTGACAATGTTATATTTTAAAAATACTTTTCATACAAACCATAGTTATCTTCATCAAAACACACAAAAATCACCTGTTCTATTTTTTCATCTTCTTTAGTCAATTGAAGAAAATCACGGACGGACTGAATGGCAGTTTCTGCTGCAAGTGGCTTCGGAAAACGGTATATACCTGTACTGATATTCGGAAAAGCTATCGTCTTAATATCATGCTGAATCGCCAATTCGAGGCTATTGTGGTAGCAATTGTATAGAAGCTGACAATGTGCTTCCGAAGCATCGCCCGTCCAAATCGGACCTACGGTATGAATGACATACTGACTGGGAAGATCACCAGCAGTTGTGATGACTGCTTCTCCTGTTTTGCAACCGCCTTGTCGCGCACGTATAGCGCGACATTCTTCCAAAATCGCCGGACCACCTGCTCTGTGGATCGCGCCGTCCACGCCCCCACCGCCAAGCAAAGAACTATTCGCTGCATTGACAATCGCATCAACTTCGACTTTGGTAATATCGCCTTGAATAAGTTTTATTTTTTGTTCTGTCATCGTTATCATTCAACAGTGCGACTGAAATTGCCTGTACAGTTTTATTTTAGAAAAAAGAAATTTTGTGTATCGTGTTTTTCGGAATTATAATTTTGAAATTCATTGTCGTGATAAACGAAAATTTTATATCGAAACGGTTTTATGAACTCAAAACATCGTTGACGATTTTGCTTATTTTTTAATTCAGCATAAATGACGGGGTCATCATTTTCGAGTAAATCACTGACACTCTCTAATGCAAGATAATCAAAATTTTCAATACTGATTTTTATGCCAGAAATTTTTACCTTTTTTAAAGATTCGATACTTTTTAATGGATAAAACTTTGAATACTCTTTATTTATAATACTTTTTTTATCATACAATTCATTTTCCTCATCATCATTTGCTGTAATTTCGGCTTCATTTTTTTCGGACAATACGGTATCTACTATTTCCGTTTGGTTGCTGAGTGTGTATAGATATAGGTTGACATTTTTGCAAGTATATTCTTTGACAATCCTTTTTAAAACTATAAAATCAACAGGTTCCGGTTCAAAAGAATAGACCTCTCCCCTATCAACTTTTTTTGAAATAAGTACAGTACTCATCCCACTACTACCGATGTCAAGTACATGATCGTCCGCATCCAAAAGGTTGAGAAATTGGGAAAAGTCATGGTCTTTTTTGCGTTGCTTGAATGTTTTTATTTTAAAAAGTGTCAAGGCATACAAATACCGTTCACTTCTGAGTAGTGTCCGAAGTAGTTGTTTGACGATATTTCTCATTGACGCAAATGTAGGGATTTTAGCCCAAAAAATAGCCTGATGGGTGCAGGACAAATTTTTAGTCTGCCTCGTACCGACGACTTTAGCCGTCGCAGAACAACGAAGCTCTTGACGGCTAAAGTCGTCAGTACAGTGGCATTTCAAAATAAAATTAAAATTTGTCCTGCACCCTAGCCTGATTATTGCAATGTCAGCTTGAAGTTTAGAGCATGTTTAAAAATTTTCAAACTGATAATCAATAGCTTATGGTTTTGGCGAGACATCAAAGAGGGAGTTTATCTGGATAGATGACAGATTTGATGTGAAGCCAGGTTCATAAGATATTGGTTATCAGGCAGAAAATTTTTAAACAGGCTCTTAATTTGTACCTTGTGGTTGTTTTGCGAGACCGTTATGAAAGAAAAATTCTTTGGTAATCTACTTTTTTTATTGTTTGTCAACTTGTTGGTCAAGCCATTTTACATCTTCGGAATCGACCGAACGGTGCAAGTAACAGTTGGAGACGAAGTGTATGGATTATATTTCGCTTTATATAATGTGTCGATGTTGTTTTACATCCTGCTCGACTTGGGCATGACGAATTATAATAACCGAACCATCGCACAAGATACTTCTTTGTTACGTGATTATGTTCCCAATTTTTTGTTGGTAAAATGTGTTTTATCTATTGTCTATCTCGTTTTACTTTTTGCTGTGGCAAAAGCGTGGCAATATGGTCAATTGGAGCTTCGATTACTCGTGCCACTCGCTGTAAATCAGATATTTATATCACTTATCTTTTACTTTCGCTCGAATATATCGGCACTTCATTATTTCAAAGTTGACGGACTACTTTCTGTCTTAGACCGCGTATTGGTCATTGTGATCTGTGGTATCTTATTGTGGAGCGGAGTGTTGCCTATTTTTCGGATAGAATATTTTATTTATGCTCAGACTTTTGCTTATGGTATAGCGGCTTTAGTCAGCTTTGCTGTGGTAGCAAAATACGCGGCGTTTAGGAATTTTGAGGTGAAATGGGCGACGATGAAACATATCATTCGCGAGGGTTTGCCCTTTGCTTTATTGGTACTTTTGATGACCATTTACAATCGCGTGGACAGCATTATGCTGGAGCGAATGTTGCCCGAAGGTACGATGCACGCGGGAGTGTATGCAAAGGCATTTCGGCTGTTGGATGCGGTCAATGTCTTTGGTTTGTTGTTCGGCGGATTGTTGATGCCGATTTTTGCGCGAATGTTGAAAGAAAAACAAGCCGTAGAAGGTTTGAGTCGAATGAGTCTGGGTTTAATCTCTGCGATGTCAATAACGATAGGCTTATGTTGTTATTTTTTTAGAGCAGAATTGATGAGTTTTATTTATGGTGACACGACGCTTTATACCGCTACGGTGTTTGGATATTTGATGTTTAGTTTTATGTTTATCGGTTGTGTTTATATTTATGGAACATTGATGATAGCAGATGCTAATTTGCGTCCTTTGAATATTATCGCAATTTTCGGTTTAATTTTAAATATTATTTTAAATATTATTTTGATTCCACGTTATCAAGCAATTGGCGCAACTATTGCAACATTGTGTACACAATTTATCGTAGCTGCGGGACATATTATCGTAGCTGCTCATTTTTTCAAATTGCGATTTCCGCCTATATTTATCGGGCGATTGTTAGCGTTTTTTACGGCTGTATTTTTACTTAATATTTTACTTCGTACTGCTACCGAAAACTGGTTATTTAATTTTATAATAGTTGTTATATCGGCAATCGGGGCAGCATTTTTAACGCGATTATTGCGGTTGAAAGAGTTGGTGGGTTTGTTGAAATTTTAAGTTGATAGTCGGTAGTCCATAGTCGATTGTCCATAGGAAAACGTAAAATGAAATATAGCAAAAATCTAACTGTCTATCGACTATGGACTACCGACTACGGACGAAGTTGCCTCATTAATTATCTATCAGAATTGAATCCATTGCACTTAAAATCACTATCTTAGCGATCGAAAAAACTTCTGTAAGTCGTTTATCAAATTATGAGTAAAGCACAACAAATATTAGGAACTGTACCTACTTTTTTCAAATACCTTTTGGTGGCTTTGGTGGTGATTTTTATCAGTTTTTTATTTCCAAAACACCTCAAATTTCAATATGATTTTGAAGAAGGGCAACGTTGGGGCTATGGTGATTTGAAAGCTCCTTTTGATTTTCCTATTTTAAAATCGAAAGCGGAAATAGACCGTGAAACCGAAAATTTTGATGCGACGTTTAGCCCGTATTACAGGCGAATGCCTCAAAAAACAGCAGAAGGATTAAGTCGATTTGAACAACTGTTTGCAAAAAAAATCATAGATTTTTCAGAAGATTCTTCATACATAGAAGTTATTGAAAATCAAGGTAATTATGAGCAATTTGGATTAAGTGTATTACGAAGTTTATACAGAAAAGGAGTCATCAATCTCATGCCCGAACATCAAAATAGGGGCAATTTATTTAAAGTAAGAGTCACTCATAATAATACGGTTGAAAGCCCTGCAAAAAACTTTTATGACAATCGCAAAGCTACTGAATTTATCATCGACACATTGCCCGAAAGTGGTCTGAAAATGCCCGGTTTTCTCACCGGTCCACTGCAAGAATCACTTATCCCCAATATCGTATATGACGAGGCACAAACCAAAAAACATTACGAGGAAGAAAAGTACGAAAAAATCACGCCTTCACGCGATATGGTACATCAGGGTGACATTATTGTGTATAAAGGAAATCCATTCACAAACGAGATTGATCAAAAATTACATTCGCTCAAAAAAGCTTACGAAGCGAATATTACCAATGAAAAAAATCGCCGTTGGATACTCTTTGGGTACTTCCTATTGACGGCTTTGATTATGAGTGTTTTTGTGGGCTTTTTGAGAATGAATGAACGTCATATTTTTGATAATTTTCGCCAATTGTCATTCATTTTGATGTGGATTGTGGTCTTTAGTTTGGTGGTCTATCTTACCGTGAGCTCGGGTATCAATAGTTTGCTCTACGCGATTCCGTTTTGTATTGTTCCTGTTATTGTCAAAAACTTTCAAAATCCGCGCCTTGCTTTATTTACACATATTGCTATTGTGTTGATTGCTAGTCTTTTATCACCATTAGGTTATGAGTTTACTTTTGTACAAATACTCGCGGGTATCGTCGCTATACTCGCCAATGTACGCACACGCTACATGAACCTATTTTTCCGCTCAATGCTTTACATTCTGCTCGTTTATAGCTTGACTTTTTTCGGACTATCGCTTATCAAAGAAGGCTCTATTATGGAATTGAGTTGGCAACCGCATGGCATCGTACATTTGTGTTTGATTATTAATGTTTTCTTGACCTTATTGGCGTATCCTTTGATACCTTTATTGGAGCGTGTTTTTGGTTTTACTTCCGAAATTACCTTAGTCGAATTATCGGATTTGGACAAACCTTTGCTACGCGAGATGTCCATCAAAGCTCCCGGCACTTTGCAACATTCACTGCAAGTTGCCAACCTCTCCGAAGCGGCTGCCAAAGCCATTAATGCCAATGCCTTGTTGGTCAAGGTCGCTGCATTGTACCACGATATTGGAAAGACACTACATCCACTTAACTTTATCGAAAATCAAAGCAACGGTAATCCGCACGACGAAATGAGCGATTTGGAGAGCGCGAAAGCTATTATTGAACACATTACAGAGGGAGAAAAAATGGCAAAAAAAGCCGGACTTCCGAAAGATATTACCGATTTTATTATCACACATCACGGTACTACCCGTGTCGAATATTTTTATAGAAAACATTTAGAAAAGCATCCTGATGAGGAAGTAGATAAACAATTGTTTCGTTACCCCGGTCCGAGACCACGAACCAAAGAGGAAGCCATTTTGATGATCGCCGATTCGGTAGAAGCTGCTGCAAAAAGTCTCAAACAACCCACCGAAGAGAGCATCAATAATTTGGTGGACAATATTGTTTCAGGTAAAATAAAACAAGAGCAGTTTTCAGATTGCAATCTGAGTTTCAGTGAGTTAGAGACTTGCAAAGGCGTTCTAAAAAAATTACTCAAAAGCATACATCACGTCCGAATTGAGTATCCTGAAGAGAAGAAGGTAGTGTAATAGCCACTGTCTATTTCCGAAGAATGGTTAGGGTCATTTTTATTTGATTTGGTCATTGTACACCTTTTCAGCATAGTCATAAATATAACGATAAGGAAAGTCATCTCTTATTCTGTCTTCATCAGGGTCTTTCTGATTTTTGAGATGGTTCATGATATTTTTGAGTGTATTTCTTCTTTTAATTTTTCGCTCTTTGTTGTCATTAATGCCGTATCGCTTTAAAAATAAATTCGCTTTTGCATATTCATTGGGAGCATCGTCTTCTAAATCTTCATATACTTTTAATTCGGCAGAAATTGGGTCGTAGTAAAAATAGTTATCAAATAAATAATCTTCATTATCAGGTTTTAGACTGTATTCAAATAGCTTCATACTATTTGCAACCGACTGACACTTATCACAGCAGTAAAAGAGATTCTTCCAAAAGAAAGTAAAGCAAGGGTAATCATCCTTTGGAAAATAATGTTCTATCGTTTTTTTAGAATCAGCACCTATAGGATGTCCGTCACAGAACGTACAGTGAATTTTGGTGATTGATTCTAAAGTATTTCTTAATTCATAATACAATGTAGTATCTGAACGCCATTTTCGCTTACGCTCTAAACATTCAATACCCCATTGCTCCCAATTTTCCTCCAACTTTTTCAGAGAAGGAATCAATGAAAGAAGTGGTTTATTAATTTTTTCCATTGAGGTAGTCTTTTCCTGTGACTCTTTTGAGTCGGTATAATTTTGAACTAATCATGGTGATTACTTCCTCTCCCTCTTCTACGAGTTCTTCTACAAGTATCTTAAATTTTTCTTCATTTTTAAAATCGCCTTTTACTATTTCCGCGTCAATTTTATTGAATTCTGTAATTTTCTTTTCTGTATCTGCTGCAAATCTATTCGTGGTTTCGAGGATGTATTCATATACGTAGTTGTATGATTCACCTGTTTCAGAAAGTAAGGTTTTATCTAATTTTGAAACGCCATCTTCGATAGTCAATTTATGAATTTTTGCATTATCTATCGAATTGATAATGAATGGAGAATGAGTCGTTAGGAAGATTTGAGCATTGGGGAAAATCTTTTGTGTGAGGGGCAATATTTGGCATTGCCATTTCGGGTGAAGGTGGACTTCTATTTCGTCTAAAAAGAGGATAATATTTTGATGATTAACTGGAATGTTATTATCTTCCCAAGGAATAGCATCCAAACGCATCAATAAATCTCCCATCCAACTTAATACAGAACGTAAGCCATCAGGTAATACATCAAATTCCACCTCTTTCCCATGATACTTAACGATAGCTTTCCATGGGTTTGTTTTTACTTCAAAAGTAAACTCGCCATTCGTCAAATCATTAATACTGTTTATTAAACAATTTAGAGCTTCCTTATACCTCTGTGCGAGTTCTTTGTTTCCATGCGTTTCCTCTATTGCTGCTTTGGAATATCTGGAAACTATCCAATTTGAAATATTATTATTTTCATTATTTTTCTTTATAAATTCTAATGCTAAATGTAGTGGGTTGTAATTTTCGTCACCATTGATTTTGCTAATATTTGCAGACTGAATTAAGCGATAACCTGAATAACCAAAGGCTGCAAATTTGAATGCCTGACTACTAATATCTTCTTCTACTATAGCGTTTTTATAATTTAGAAGGTCTTTGGAATGTGGCATCCATCGAAAGTTACTTCCTTTGTAAGCAATTCTGAGATTTTGACTAACACTTTTTTCGTAGCTTTTGTGCAGATTACCACAGTGCATACAGAGGTAGGATAAGACTTTGTCAACTACTTCCGATGTTTTCTTATTAGTTACAACAGAATGTGCATAGCTTTTTGCCATATCATGTCTATCTTCATCTGCATAATGAAATCTTTTGTAGAATAAATTAGATCGATGCTCCTTGTGGTCATTTTCAAAATAATCAAACTTACTTGCCAGTGCGTGCAAAATAGTCGTCTTCCCACTACCATTCGGACCAGTAAAAATATGAATATCGGGATGCCCTTCTTCCACGGAAAAATCAAAAGTTTCCCCTTTAAAAGGACCGACATTTTGTATGTATAATTGACTAACTTTTATCATTATAATGATTAATTTCCACAAATATACATATACTAAAGTACAAGTACAAACGCAAATTCTCTATCGTTCACCGTCAGTCGTTCACCGTCAGTCGTTCACCGTCTATCGCTGCTTCCAACTCAATCTGCATCTCTGTCAAGCTGGAGTCAATTCGGTCATGTTTTTCCGTCAAGGTAGAAATTTGTTTATCTTCCATATCCAACATCACATCAAAGTCGTCAAAATTCGCATCAATTTTTGTTTTAATATTGCCGACATAAGCCTTGAGCTTATTACTGACTTCACTTTCCAATTTGAGCCTTCCGGCATTGACTTCAGAAGTGTAATCTTCGATGACTTTATTACGACGGATACGCGCTGTTGCCCCTGCAAACAAGAAGCCCACCGTCGTCAAAATTCCGCCCGTAATATCAAAAACCATTCCTTGTGCCATCGTAGCGAGTATCACACCGACTACGGCAAGTCCGCCGCCTGCTGCAAGATTGGGAGCAGTATTATTCTCTCCGGCAAAGACTTCCGAGCCGACAAAATTTTCGGTCTTATTCATAAATTTGGAAAATTCCTCTTGCAAATCGCGCATCACGTTGCTACGTCTATCGGCAATATCTCCAAAAATATCGTTATTATTTTTCAGTATCGTTTCACTGTTGCGGATTTTGAGGTCAATCATTTTTGCCATCTGCTGTATGCTGTCAGCAATGTCGCTTACGCCCGATTGAAGTTTTTCGTGCATGGCATCATTGAGGTCGCGTTCCATGCGAGTCGAAAGGTCAGAAAGCCACTGCTCGAGCGAACTTTTTTTACCAAACATCGACGAAAAAGTACGTTTCACCAAACTAAAAAAACCAAGTCCGTTTTTAAGGTCATCGCGTGTTTCGGATGTAATGCGGTCGTAAGCGGCTATAAGATTTTCGACCAATACATCTATCTGATTATTTGACCTAACTTCTTGTTCATCAAGTGTTTGATGAATATCTGTACGAAAACGCTTATCAGCTTCAAGCTGCGCCGAGCGCATTTGCAAGCCCTTGTGTATCCGCTCGCTTACATTTCGAGAAGTCTGTATATTATTGGTCAGTTTGAGTATTGGGGCTTTACCGCCTGTGATGTTTTGAGTAATGTATTCGCGCACTGGTAAAAAGCCGGTATCGCCTTTTCCTTGTATCTCCATTTTGGCAGATACGCTAAATACATTAGGTGCTTCGATACCTTTTTTGATAGCTTGTTTTCGGACACCTTCCTCATTGGTCACGAGGTCGTCGGCTTCCATAAGGTCTTTTTGTTGGAGGATAAAAATGATTTTTTTGCGCCAATCTCCATGTATATAATCGAAAAATTCCCAAGCCGACTGGCGGTACGGATTTTTTGCTTCAAATACAAAAACAATCAAATCACTGCCCGGAATAAATCGCTCGGTAATCTCTTGATGATGGTCGGAAATCGTATTGGTACCGGGCGTATCGACTATCGCAATTTCTTTGAGAATATCGACAGGCAAAAGTATTTTTTTCAAATGCTCGTTGACTACAATCGTGCTTTCTTCTTCGCCATAAAGGATTTGTTGAATCGTATCGGTACAAGGGTCGGGCGCGACTTTACAGACCTCTTTATCTGTCTCAAGTAGCGCATTGATAAAGCTACTTTTTCCGGCTTTCACTTCCCCCACAATGACAAACATAAAAGGTTCGTGTATGCGATTTCGCAAATCGCTAACAGTCTCAGCAAGTTCTTCATTGCCGATGTCGATAGTCATTTGATGGAGTTCTTTGATGATCTCGCCGATTTTTAGGCGATTCTCTATAATACGTTGATTGAGTATGCTGCTCATTGATTAAATTCCAAATTCCGAAAAACAAATTTTAAGTGCTAAATTCCGAAAAACAAATTCAAATTTATTGCATATATTTATGCAATATTTTTTATTGGTACTTGGATTTTAGAATTCACTTAATTAAGACCTCAAAGTAGGGAAAAAGTAATGAATTATGAAATGATTGAAATGGTATGGTTGTATTATGTTTTTTGCAAAGCAAAAAAATAAGATTTGTTGGAATTTGTTGTTTGGTGCTTTTGCTCAGGTATGGACATAAAAAAAGAGTTTAATGACTCTAAAAGGCTAAAAAAGAATCACTAAACTCTGGAGGAAACATCATCTTTATACAAGTAAGAAACTCAGCAGAGAAAAACATTGTATGATGCAAAAGTCAAGGTTTTTCTTCTATTTGACAAATCGCATGAATACTTATTTTTGATAGGTTTTTCAAATCACAAAAATCATAAAATACTATTAATCAATATTTTAAACCAATAAAAAATATAAAAAAATGACAAAGAATGTCTTTAATGCAAGGTTTTTGAATGGTAAATTGGACATCATTTAGATGTTTACAAAGGTCTTGTTTTTAGAATTAGTAAGGGGAAAGAACGGGTTGGATGTCTGCAAATAAGTGTTTTGCCAGAAATTCTATCCCGATTTTTTGTCTCAAATCATTTGCTGCAAAGTCTGCGTAGGTCATATTTTGGTTGTTTTTTCAAAGATGATAAAAATGGGAAGTATCAAGTTTCTGATTTCTCACGTATTCGCTTTATCACTTCCTTTTTATTTATTGGAGAATTGACTTTTTCTGAAATATCTCCAAGTTTACCCAACCTCTGTCTAATTTTCTTCTCTAAATATTTCAAATCCTCATTTTTTTTGAAAATTGTTTTATCTCTCTTTCTCAAATAAGACAAATAATCATCAATTAAAGCTAAAAAACTAACATCTGTCCAACTACTCCGCTCAACAATCTTCCTCATTTCAGAGTAGCTTGGAGTATCTTGCGATGCTAAGGTAAGAGCTATTAAAAATAACTTGAAATCATCCAGTAAGGATACGGTATCATCAACTGATGCTATCTCCTCACTAAACAACTGTTTCATGGGTTCTGTCAAAGTAATTGACCAATGATTATATGCAAAAAAACCACTCATTAATTGCATCAATCCATATTTTGAAAAATATCGCCAAAATTCAACTTCTTTAGAACCATCTTCTCCACGAAGAACTAAGTCTAATGCCTTTACAACACTTTTAGTGGATTGTGATAAACCTAATTTTCGTTTATTTATAGGAGTGTTATAAAGAGCTTGTAAGAGCCGTCCAAATCCTGCTGCATTTACCATGTAATCAATGAACGTTTCCGGTTTATTATTTTCTATTATTTCATCTATCAAATCGGGTGAGTCTTTTGACATTCCTGCGTAGAAAATAGCCACATTTTGCCACCATAAATTATTAAAGTTATTAACAATTTTTTCTCTGTCTCCTTGTCTGTGATGAAAAATCTCATACGCAGTAAAGTATTCCTGAAAGGATAGATGCTTGAATTGGATTTCTTGCCTACTATTTTTGGTTAGCAATCCCGTGTTTTCGATTACATTATCAATTATTCTTCCATAGTCAAATTCTTGCCCTCTTTCGTCGGCGTATGTCTTTATCCAATTTAATACAACATCCTCCGTAGTAAATTTCAGATCCCTAACATGAAGTTCCTTAGCTATATGACAAAGAATTCTATGTTTTGCACCAATCTCTAAAATTTCAATAGTGTTTTCCGGTTTATATTTACCGAGTAATAAATCAATGAAACTTGTATATAAATCCGTTATAGTTGCAGGGATTTCAACCTCATTTTCATCAAAAAGGATAGTTATTAAGGCTATGGTTAAGGGAGTTTTGGGTAATTTTTCGAGAATGCCTGTGTCTCTAAGGGATTTTAATAATCTCTTAGATTTTAATAGGTCACCTCCGAAATATGAATCAATAAAAGCCTCCACCTGTTGCCTTCGCAAAGGACTTATCTGTAGATAATTAAAGCCAACTTCATCGCAATTATAGTATAAATAATCTGAGTGGCGAGATGAGCATATAATCTTAATATCATTGAATTTAGCGTGAAATTCATTGATAGCTTTCAAAGCTTTTTCTTTATCCTCATTAACAGCTAATTCATCTAAAGCATCAATAAATATGCAACATTTTTTATTATCAATTAAGTTTTGTATATCTACTGATAAATCTTTATTCCAGTCTCGTTCAAAGTAATTTACTAATGTTTTTTCTAAACTAAAGTCAGATTTTTTTAAGGCAGTAAATGAGATGAGAATAGGATAAAAATCAACATTATTTCTTAGAGAATTTTGGGCGATTACTTCTTTTGCTAACTGTTTAAAAAATGTAGTTTTTCCTGCTCCCGGTTCTCCAACTATAATTGAATTATTGTCAAGGTTGACTATCGTATTTACGTGCCGCTCTTTCCACTTATAGTCACCTTCTGGGTTGAGAACTCGCTCCATTATCTGAGGTTCAATTAGGCAGGTTAATAGCTTTTTCACTTTGTTGTTCTCAATTCCAATAGAACGTGATAAGTTATCTGTTTTAATTCTTTCTTCAAATCTTTCAATATATTCTTTATAAGTCTCGCTACCACGTAGCCAAAATCTACTATGAAATTTATCTATAAAGCCGACAATTTTTTCTCCATCCCAAAAGTCGATATTTACTCTTTGAAGTTTCTCATTTCTAAGTATTTTATCTTTTGCGCCTGATGTGAAATGGGCATTTGTAACAACTTTGACTTTGCTTATTCTAATTTGTTCAGTTTTAACAATGGTTTTATATTCATATTTAAAGCAATCAATTGCCTGATTTTCTACCTCATTTATTGCAGCTGAAGTGCCAACAATTTTACCTTTTTTCACAACAAATGCAATCCAATCTTTTTTACCTTCAATCTCATCAAGTTTTGAACATATTACATCTTTACCGTCTTCTGGACGGCTTCCACGCTCATGAGTAATTAACACGTCATCAAATCCCATCTTAGGTAGGAGTTCATCAAGTAAATCATGAATTTCAGTTTCTTTTTTAAAGGATTTTAAGTGCTTTATCTTTTCTTGTTTAGTGTTCATATGAGAAGAAGTAAATTGATATTTGGGTCTGAATTGTCAAGTGAGTTTGTTCCCCGAAATTAATAATATACAAAAGTAGTTAATCCTTTCAAAACCAACAAATAAAAAGACTAAAACAAAGTAATTCACTAAAAAAATTCTCTACCTTTAACATACAAAAAACTATCACAGAATCACCAACATCTCACATTATTTATAGCTTTGTAAACTAATATGAACAACCTATACAACGATTTAGCAAAGGTCTATGAAGCGATGTATCATACCTTTATTGACTATCGGGAAGAGTACGATTTTTACAGTGCGATACTTAAAAAATACGGCAAACAAAGCGTCTTAGAAATCGGTAGCGGAACGGGAAATTTGGCGCGACACCTTGTACAAAACGACTTTGATTATACGGGCTTGGATTTTAGTCAGGCTATGGTGGACTTGGCGAAAAGTAAAGTGCCTAATGGCAAATTTGTGCAAGGCGATATGCGTTATTTTAAGTCTGAAAAACCCGTGGAAAGTATCATCATTCCCTCGCGTACTATCAATCATTTGTTGGCAGGAGAAGACATTAACGCGACTTTTTCGTGCTTTCATCACAATCTACAATCGGGTGGTATTCTTTGTTTTGATTTTATTGATGCGAGAGAGTTTATGCCTTTGATTTGGGGTGGTAAAAAGGTGATGCACGAAGCGGTTTTTGAAAATACCTATTACTGCCGCGAAAGTATTTGGACACCAATATTGGAGCATGGTATGGATTTTAATTGGACCTCTTTTTATTTTAAAAAAGAAGATGAACAACTCGTTAGTATCGGCAAAGACAGCACCAAAGTCAGAACCTTTACGGTACAGGAAATGGACATTTTTTTGACCGTACATCATTTTAATATCAAAGAAGTGATAGCGAGAGCTTCTTATGCTTTCCCGACTTATGTAATTGTTGCAGAGCGAATTAATTAAATAAAAAAATATTTATACATAATATTTTCAAACTATGAAAGCCATCACCGAAGCCCATGCACGTATTCGCTCACACATTCGTCATACGCCTTTAGAACACTCTGTTTTATTGAGTAAAATGACGGGCGCGAATGTCTATTTAAAATTAGAAAACTGGCAATTAACGGGTTCATTCAAACTGCGTGGTGCGATGAATAAAATCCTTTCTATTCCCAAAGCCGAACGTCAAGATAAGACATTCGTCGCTGCCTCTACGGGTAATCATGCAGCAGGATTTGCTTATGCTATTAAAAAATTGGGCTTGCGTGGCGAGGTCTTTTTACCCAAAATTGTATCGCCTTCCAAGCTCGAATATTTGCGCTCTTTTGGCGTACCTTTACACTTTCATGGACAAGATAGCCTTGAAACAGAAATCCACACCCGCGAGTATGCCAATACACACGGACACATTCTCGTACATCCGTACAACGACTCCGACATCATCGCCGGACAAGGTACTATCGGTTTAGAGATTGCACAGGATTTATCGGAAGTGGAGGCGGTTTTTGTGCCAGTTGGTGGCGGTGGTTTGGTGGCAGGTATTGCTGGATATTTGAAGTCGTATAATACTGATATTCAAATCATTGGCTGCGAACCTACCAACAGCCCCGAAATGTCAATATCCATTGAACGCGGTCATATCATCGAAGAACTCATTGCTAAACCCACACTTTCTGACGGCACAGCAGGTGGCATCGAACAAGGCGCGATTACTTTTGATTTGTGTAAAAAACTCGTTGATGAATTTGTACTGGTTTCCGAAAAAGAGATTGCGGAAGCCTTACTTTGGTTGCTCAAAAATCGACAAATGATGGTCGAAGGTTCGGCAGGTTTGGCACTGGCTTCACTCCTCAAAACAACAGAAAAATATCAAGGTAAAAATGTAGTACTGATTGTCTGTGGTCGGCGATTGAGTTTTGAAAAATTACAGAAGATAGTTAGCAGTCAATAATCGACATATCATAAATAAATTAAAAATACATAAATGAAGTTTATACTTTTAACACATCCAAAAGAACAAGCTAACGAAACGACCTTACTCAACACTTTTTTTGAAGTAGGATTAGAGACGCTTCATTTGCACAAACCTGATTATGTTGTCGCTCAATTACAAGAATATCTAAATAAAATTGATATAAAATGGCATCCAAAAATTGTGCTACATGCTTATCCGCCTAATCTCGATACGCATCATCCTTTGAATGAAATCACAGCAAACCTGAAGGGCATTCATCTACCGGAACGGGTACGTATGGAAGCTATGCCTTTGCCCGATAAATTTAAGGCAGTTTCGACTTCTTTTCATTATCTAAAGGACTTACTTGCCTGTGAAGGGGAGTATGAATATTTGTTTATCAGTCCTATTTTTAATAGCATTTCCAAACAAGGTTATCAGGCAGCTTTTGAATTAAATGACTTAGCAGATGCGATATCACGAAGCAAATATCCTGTGATTGGAATGGGAGGAATAGCTGCGGATAAAATGCAGACTGTCAGAGATTTAGGCTTTGCAGGTGTAGGTATTTTGGGTGGCGTGTGGCAAGCGGATTCGCCATTGGAAACGCTAAAAAAACTACTGGCTTCCTAAGACTTCAAGCATCGCTTTTGCCTTTAGGAGACATTCTTCATACTCCTTTTCGGGAACGGAATCATAGACTATTGCACCGCCAACTTGAAAAGATATGTATTTAGAATTTTTATTATATAAAATACTCCGAATGACGACATTAAAATCAAAATCGCCCTCCGGCGTGAAGTAACCCACCGCGCCAGAATACAGTCCGCGTCGGGTCTCTTCGTAGTGTTCAATGAGTTGCATACTCATCACTTTTGGTGCGCCTGTCATACTACCCATCGGGAAAGCGTGACGTATCGCATCGACAGCATGTACATCATCGCGCAAGGTACTCGTAACCGTCGAAATGATATGATGCACTTGTTCAAATGGATACACGCCAAAGAGTTCTTCTACCTTAATTGTTCCCGTTTTGCTACTTCGTGTCAGGTCGTTGCGGACTAAGTCCACTATCATTACATTCTCCGCTTTATCCTTTTCACTCTGGCGCAAAGTTTCTTGCAGTTGAGCATCTTCTTCGACACTCCTCCCCCGCCCTATCGTGCCTTTTATGGGTTGCGAAATGAGTTGTTGCCCTTGCTTTTTTAAGAAGCGTTCAGGACTGGCAGAAAGTAGGTAACGGTTATTTTTTTTATAAAAAGAAGCGAAAGGAGCTTTCGCCAAATCATTGAGTCGAGTAAATAAAGACACAGGATGAATCTTCGCATTTTCTGCGAAAAATTCTTGACAGAAATTCATCTCGTACAAGTCGCCTTCAATGATGTGTTGACGGATTTTTTCAACTATTTTTAAATAGTCATTTTTATCAATGCGAGATTGCACTTTAATGGATGAGTTATTGTTTAAATGGTCGTCAATCGCGGTATTTTGAATTTGAATAAATATTTCCTCGCTATTATTTTCATTTGAATGAATGACGACCTTATCTACCTGAATTTCAATTAAATACTGAGGTTCAAAGAAATGTAAAACAGGCAAGCCGATGCCATCGTAATTATTAGATTGTAGCTTTTCTACGTCATTTTTAAGGTCATAAGTCAGGAAGCCAAATAGCCAGCCTTTTTTATGATTAATAAACGATTTTAATTGCTCGAAAGGAGATTGACCGCTATTTGGTATCGTTAATTCACGTACCGTATCAACAGCAATGAGCGTTTCATAATCTTGATAATTTGCGTGTTCATACTTGTTATTATCCAGATAGCAAAGCGTATCAAATTGGTCTGCCCATGTCAATGCCCGACGCTTAAACATCGCTACATTCGACAAAGGAAAAGTAGTACGAATTGTTTTTATAGGTGTATGGATTTGTGTGACCAATTATTTTTATATTAAAATTTTTTAAATACATAAAGACGCGAATACCGTATAAGCAAATTCATTCGCCATGTAAAATATTTTACTACACATGGCGGTTAAAACCGCCTGTACTATCAGTACAGTTATTTCAAAATTGATGCCCAATTATTTGACGATGACTTTTTGGCTGAATTGCCCTTCATCATGTTGGATATTGACAAAATAAATGCCTTTGGGTGCAGTTTCTAAATTAACATTTTCATTGTACATACCATTGATACTGCCTAAACCTTTTTGTTGTATAGTTTGCCCCAATGTATTGAGGATAGTGAGCTGGACATTATCCAATTGTACATCAGTCAATTGAAGCGTAAATATGCCTGTATTCGGATTAGGTAATATTTGTAATTGACTGTTTTCTAAAAGTATATCTTCATTAGAAATCGTCGTGCAATTTCCGCTATGTGGTGCATTTGCTAGGTCTCCTATGGTAAATTGGTAATAAATCTGTGACCCAAAATCCGAATTAAAACTTATTATATTAAAAGGCGCATCCATGCGTCTTATCCGTGCATATCCAGTACCTTGACTTGGATTAAAGCCCCAGCCGAGTCCATCGCCACCACTATCAAAAATACGCAATACATAGCATCCCGGATCGAGTCGAAATTCATCTTGGTAGGTTTGGTTATTAGCCAATGAACCTGCCGCACGCTGCCCTACGATATTACCATCCACATCTTCAATACGATAACTGGTTTGGCTACCGGCATTGGAAGTACTGATATAAATAATAAAACTATCGGGCAACATTGGAGGAATTTCATAAGCGGAGGACATTTTGTTATTGATGGTATTTTGGTCGGACGCACCATTAGCAGTTGTAATTTCGGCATTGAAAATACGATTATCTGCATCATAATTTGTCCATGAAATGGAGGGGAGTGTAACTTCCGCCTCTTCCATGAAAGCAAGACTACCCGTCCATGTGTGCGTACAAGATGCTGCACCTTTTACTCCATAGAAAATATCGGCAGAAGTAAGTGTTTCGCTACCTTCATTTCTAATTTTTATGGTGGGTTCGCTACAAGCCGGATTTATTCGACCGTGTATGTCGGAAAGCGTCGGATTGATGATGTCTGTGATTGCTGCATCAGTCGTATGGTTATTTGTACCATAAGAAACCAATTGTGCGCTATATATGTATATGGGGTTTTGGTCACCACTCCAAAAATATACTTCCATATCAAGGTCTATCTCGGCAGTGCTTCCCGCCTGCACATAAGGTGTAAGGTCAAATTCATGTGTAGTGACACGTGAACCGGGACACCAGTTTGCCCGATTGTATATCCATGTCCCGCCTTGCGGATGAATGGGATTAAAGCCACAATCGTCGCGCCATAATGTTTCCTCTCCAATTTTATTACCATCCACATTTACACTATAATCGCGTATGCAAAATTCGGCACAATTAACATTATTAGTAAACCCATGACCACTAATCGTAACACGAAGTTTGTGTTGGTCTGAATTGGCGGGTATATCAACCGTTTTTGCATAAAAATCAGCTATTTCAAAGCCAAAACCACCTGTGGTATAATTCCCTCTACCATTATAAACACTCTGAATGTCAATGACATCAAGCGGTGGCGTGCCTTCTATGAAATCGAATCGCAAAGACACTGCAAAACCGGCTGACCAACCATCGTAAAAAGCACGTATCATGACCGAATCACGGAGTAAAGGAACAAAATCCGTAACATCAAATACATAATCGTGTTCCCAATCAGGGGTATAACCGTTTTCACTCTCTCGCATAAACCTTCCATAAGGCGTAATCACACGCGCCAATTCAAGCGGATCCATGACTTCAAAAACATTCCAAGTGGTATCCATTGTCATAGGATCTACCATAACAAATGTTGAGTCATAAGTTCCGGTCGGTATCATTGCTTCGATGAGTGTCGTATAATCCCAATCACTACAACCATCTGATGCACAGCCCAATGTGTAGGTCATCAAAACTTTGTTGTATTGAGTAGTTCCATCAGGAAAGTAGCCCATTTCGTCATAGGCAAGGTTCCACGTCATGTCTGTTTTATCATGAACAAAGACCGTTGTAGTATCTCCCGGAGAGGCAAGCGTTTTATTGTTTGTGATTATAAAAATAAATAAAAGCACAAATAAATAAAAGATGAATGTTGTGTGTATTCGCATGGGTATAAAGTTTTTTGATTTGACAATAAATCACTGTTTTTGAGTTCATCAAAATTACTAAATCAACAAAACATCTTCTATATATTTACAACATTTATTTTAAAAGACGCGTAACTACACAGGTTCTCGCCTGATTTTTAAATATTAAAAAAAATTAGAGCATGTTTAAAAATTTTTAAACTGATAATCAATAGCTATGGTTTTGGTGAGACGTCGAAGAGGGAGTTTATCGAGATAAATGACCGATTTGATGTGAAGTCAAGTTCATAAAGTATGAAAAAACCAGAATTTTATACAAATTCATTATTAGACTTTATTTCAAATTGGTAAAATACGCTGATAAAAATCAATCAGTCGTTTTTCTTCAACTTCCCAGATGTATATCTGAGCGGCTTTTTTACATTCCAATTGTATATGATTATACAATTTTTTATCATTTAAAAGTCGTTGTATGGCAGCTACGACGAGTGGTGTTTCGAGCCTATCCAATGTGAGCGCGACTTCATATTGTTCGACGATTTTCTGTACCTCCGGGAAGTTCATATTAATCGACGGCACACCTGCCTGAATGTAATCCAGAAATTTATTAGACAAAGAATAATAATAACTTAATCCTTTGTTTTCCAGTAAATTAAGTCCGACAGTTGCTTGCGGTGTAAGCTGTTGCAAATCGGCAGGTTCGACATATCCGAGAAAGCGAACGCGGTCTGTCACCTCAAGTTTTTCAGCCAAATCTCGCATTTTCTTCGACAAATCTCCCTCTCCCACCAGCCACAATACCGCATTATCAATCTCACACATCGCCTCTATTGACTGCTCTATTCCTCGACCTTCATTCAAAGCCCCCTGATACAAAATAATTACCTCTCCCCTACCCTCGTCTGTCGTCCACCGTCCATCGTCCACCGTCTCCCGTTTTTTCGGTGCATTTCGGATGACTTCAAAGGCTGTTCCATACTGTTGTTCAAATATTTCGGCGAGGCTCTCACATACTGTATAAGCATAAGGTGTACGCGGGATTGTGAGTCGCGCTATCCGTTCCCATACACGCTGGATACGTGGTCTGTCCACCACTTCAGGTACTTCGGTAAAGTATTCATGGGCATCATAAATGAGTGGCTTCCGACGGATTTTACTGACAAAAAAAGCAGCTAATATCGTATCCAAATCTATGGCGCATATCGCATCCGTTTTTGCAAAAAGCAAATAGAAAAACAAACGAATATTGTATTCAAGATAGAAGAATTTGCCTTTTTTGAAAAAGCAAAACAAGCGTTTTTGCTGGAAAGGAAAATCACGTAAAGGTTTAGAACCGGATAGTTTGCGTCCTATTAGGTCGGCATCGTAACCAGCATTGGCGAGAGAAGTGCAGATGCGTTGCATCCGTTGGTCGTAGGTGAGGTCATTGGTGACGGTAAGGAGGATTTTTGGCATGTAATTGCGACTTACTTATCGTCCATATTAGCTTGGATGTCAAGGACTTCTTGTTTTGAAATACCTTGAATTGTTGCAATCTGTTCCACAGACAAATCCGTCATTTTTAGCATGTTTTTTACAGCTTCTTGCCTTTCTTGTACGAGTTGTTTTTCAGCTTCTTGCTTTTCTTGCCTTTCTTGTATGAACTGTTTTTCAGCTTCTTGCCTTTTTTGTATAAACTGTTTTTCAGCTTCTTGCCTTTCTTGTATGAACTGTTTTTCAGCTTCTTGCCTTTTTTGTATAAACTGTTTTTCAGCTTCTTGCAGTTCTAAGAATCTTTCTTCCATTGTTTGACCATAAAGCACTTCAAACATAGCATCGCCAAGCATTGCAGCACGTTTCTTTTCGAATTCGTTGAACTTAGGTCGTTCGATTTGATAAGTATCTTTCATTTCTATGAGAAATTTTTGCTCCAAATCTGTCGGCAAAACCAACAGTAAATGGATAAACTGAAACATAGCTCTTATTTTCTCGCGAGAGTAATTTCGCTCGGCAGCCAGTCGAAACAGTTTGCGTTTATATTCGTACCGTAATTCGTCTTTTCTTTTAGATTTATTGAGGTATTTGGCAGCAAGTACTGCAAGTGCAAAAGGATTGGTAGAAGTTAATAATTCCTTTTCCATAGCATGTTTAACACAATAGGTATTGTACTCATAAATTGCTTTTGTGCCAAGCAAATTGTATTCATATCGATTATAATCCTTTGATAATAAATTACTTGTAAACACTCCGAGTGCCGTTACAATTTTACCTCGACGGTCAAATATCCTATAAAAATAAACGAACATGCGTTCTTGAAAGTTCGCTTCATAAGAAGACTGTACCTCTATATGAATGAGCAGCAATTGTTCCTTTCCTCCTTTCAAATGAACTTTGAATAGCTTGTCATTAATAACCGTACCACCTTTGAATTTATCGGCAACCAATTCATACAGTTCTTGGTCTAAGGATTCTACAGGTTTTTTCCAATCCACTAATTCATATATATGAGGCAGAAAAAACGCTACAAAATCTTCAAACAAAATTGTAATCAACACCTTCCAACGGGTGTCATGGTCTATCGGTAAATTACTCATTTGGTTTGAGATACTGTTTTCTTTTTATCAAAAATACGTATTTTTTTCGACAAAATCACCTCGCCCATGAAATCATACTATCCTCATCTATTTTCAAATATCCATTATCCAACATATAATCAATCGTTTTCAACACTTTACTCTCATGTACGGAAGAAAAACGCTTGACCAAATCACTTAATTCAGTTGGATTACCTTGCAATTGAATTTGTATTTTGTTTTTATACATTTCATATTCTTTATCGGATAATTTGTCATCCAAACGTCCGAGACAGACATCACAAACGCCACAAAGTGGCGGGTTTTTCTCCGAAAAATAACCAAGCAATTGCTGGCTACGACATGAAGTGCTCGTAGCATAAGCAATGGCAGATTGAATGTTGTTGTGATACCTTTCTTTTCGGAAATTATATAGCTTTGTATCAATCGTCAAGTTTTCGGCAGAGACTCGCTCACGGATGAAAATAAGTTGCGGGTCTTCTCTTTGTGGGATGTACTCCAAGATGCCCTCTTGCGCCATTTGTGTGAGGTTTTTTCGTACTGCATCTTGCGATAGTTTAATAAAATCACCCAATCGTTTTTCGTTGATTTTCACATAATTAGCAAATGCTCCCTGATACGTCCGCAAAATGACGCGAATGAGCGGGTCACTCTTAGGATGTTCAACTTGATATTTATATAACTCCTCTTGTGTAACAACGACCTTTAATGTAGCAGGTTCAAAAACGCTATCGGTGAGTGCTATCCAACCTTCATTTTTGAGAACTTTAAGGCAGTGATGCGTCTTTAAAATATCCAATTTATAGGTCTGAGCAAAGTCCACAATATCAAAAGCATAACTATTGCCTTTCCCGCCACCCGTTGCCAACTGACAATAGCTTCCCAAAGCGCGATATACCTGACGGATTTCCATCATTTCAGGAAATGATTGCTCGTAATTTTTTAATAAATGAATTTTATCATAATTATTATATAATAAAACCGCGTAAGCGCGATTGCCATCGCGCCCTGCTCTACCCGCTTCCTGAAAATATGCTTCCAGACTATCCGTCAAATTTAAATGTATAACTATACGCACATCAGGTTTGTCAATGCCCATTCCAAAGGCATTTGTGGCAACCATTATTCGGATTTTATTAGTTGTCCAAGCGTCTTGTTTTTGACTACGGATGTGACTTCCCAATCCAGCATGATAAAAATCCGCAGCAATGTCTTTTTTACGCAAAAAAAGTGCTGTTTCTTTTGTCTTTCGACGATTACGAACATAGACAATACCCGAACCTTTTACTTTTTGAAGTATCTCCAACATCTTTTCCTGCTTGCCTTCTTCTTCTAATACGACATAAGACAAATTTTCCCGCGCAAAGCTTTTCTGAAAGACATTTTTTGCTTGACGAAAATGCAATTTCTCCTGAATATCATCGACCACTTGTGGCGTAGCCGTAGCTGTCAAGGCAAGCATCGGCACGTCGGGCAGCCATTCTCTGATGTCCGCAATATTCAAATAAGAAGGTCGAAAATCGTAGCCCCATTGAGAGATACAATGCGCTTCATCAATCGCCAACAGATTGATTTTCATCTTTTTAAGGCGTTCACGGGTAAGATCCGCAGCAAGGCGTTCGGGAGAGAGATAGAGGAATTTTGTATTGCCGTAAATGGCATTGTCGAAGGTACGGTCAATCTCGCGGTAGTGCATTCCTGAATATATTGCCACCGCCGGAATGTTGCGTTTATTGAGGTTTTGAACTTGGTCTTTCATCAGAGCAATCAATGGCGAAATCACTACACAAACACCGTCTTGCATCAAGCCCGGCACTTGAAAACAGATAGATTTGCCACCGCCCGTAGGCAACAAAGCAAGGGTGTCTTTGCCGTCTAACACAGACTGAATAATCTCATCTTGCATCGGACGAAAAGCATCGTAACCCCAATATTTTTTTAGTGTGTTGAGCATAGGACAGGATATTGTGCCGTTAATTTACGCATTATCCTGTTTTGTTGGATTGTATTTATTGGAAATTTTGTTTTATGATGGATGTTTTTCTGTTTTGAGCGAAAATTATATCTATTTTTTTGTCTTGGCGTGCTAATTTTTTATGTAATTTAATGAGTGGAAAAATAATTTTATTTTTAATAAAATATTTACTTTCAATTATTTACAGATATAAAAATAAAATAAACTGTAAAAAGGCAAGTCTTAGAAACCAGTGATAGCCTTCCAATTCTCAAGTAAATCTCTACTTTTTCCTTTACGAAAATACCGCACTTTTGTAGTGTCAGGATAATGCCCGTTATGAAGGTCATCCAGAGCGTCAACCAGATAATGTGATGTCCTGTAAAACGCATCAGACCTTTAAAAGTCAGATTTTTATTCATAAACGTAAATGTGACGGTGAACAATAGACGACAAACGGTGAACGATTTTTACTTAAACCATTCGCCGTTTGTCGTTCACCGTGAGCCGTCTATCGTTTTTATAAAAAGTCTATTTTTCCTGAATCTAAATTATAATATGCCGGAACGATTTTGATGTCACCGGCAACAGCAGCTTTGCCGATGATGGTAGAACGGTTTTTGAGTTCTTCGACAGTGAGTTCGGCGTTCTTTTTCACTACGTCGCTGACGGCTGCACCTTCGGCACTTGCATGTATGGCAGGTGTGATGTGAGAGAGTAAGTGATTAAGGTTGTAGCCGTTATCACCACCAGAAACGGCAGCAGTCACTGCACCACAGGCTTGGTGTCCGAGTACCACGACAACTTTTGAACCGCAATGTGCTACGGCGTATTCGATACTTGCCATCGAAGATGTATTGGCAATATTTCCGGCTACACGCACGACGAAAAGTTCGCCCAGTCCGGCATCAAATGCGAGTTCTGGCACTACGCGACTATCCGCACAGCTCAATACAATGGTGTGTGGTTGTTGTCCTTTGGTGAGTTCGGTTCTGCGAGTGGTATCTTGCAATTTGCCGTCTAATTTGTCAGCTACAAAACGCTCGTTGCCGGCTTTTAATCTGTCAATAATTCCTTGAATTGTCATTTAAATAATTTAATTTGATGTTCGAAATGTTAAAAAATAATGTCATTCCGCCTTGGGTTGAACCAAGATGGAATGACGTTGCTTTTTTAGGGTTTTATTTTGTATTCTTTTTTATAAGAAAATTCTTAATTTAAAAGTCCCATTTGGACTGAATATCAGACTTCGAAAGTCTTTATGTTTTTTGGGTTTTTGATAAGGGATGAAAAAACAATAAACACTACATCTTGACTTGTTCTTTTTCCTTTATACTTCACCAAATTCTCCTTAAATAACCCGTTATTCGCGTCAAATTTGGCTCGTGTAAAGAAAAAATAACGGCGTGAAGATGTGTAGCGTTTATTATCTTTTCATCCCTAAAACAAGTAAGGGCAAAATAAGTTTTCAATTTAAATAAGTGAAATAAATTAAAACATTATTTTACATAAAATAATTTATCAGTATTCGTAATATTACTCGGACATGATATGTTGCTGGGCGTAGATACATTGATATCATCAAAGAACTTTTCTAAATCGAATGATATATTCACCTCGTAATCTATGCTGTTGACACTCTGGCTGTCTGCTTCGATTTGAATGGGAGTGGCATTGAAACTGCATGATAAATCAATCATTTCTGTGGGACTGTATTCTTCGTCTCCGTTCACATCTATCGCTCCTTTAATAGTCATAGTATTGACATTAAATGAGATGTCGGATAAGTCTGCGACTTTCAATTCATCTATTAGATAAGTAGAGTCTATATTGAGGACGTTGGCAGAGGGGATGGCAATAGTTTCTTTTTCGGTTGTAAACATCAATTCTGCAATGCTGAATTCGATGGATTCAAAATTTGCTGAAAAACCTCCAATACTATCGCTTGGTCCACCAACTCTACTGCCGTCTATGGTCGATTGGAACCTGACAATCGCATTGGCAGGTGTACAAGAACCGTCATCAACTTCGGCAAAGATGTCATAATTAACGGCATCGGGATTCATGCAGCCTTCTGGTTCTCTGCAACTATTAAGTGTCATCAATACCATAAAAATGGATAAGATTGACAGGAGAACTTTAGTGTTTTTTTTCATATAAATTGAGTGTTAAAAAGTATAATGCGAAGATAAGATATTTAGTGAAAGTAAAATAACAAATTATTATTTTAGAGAATATAAAAATAGTCCATAGTCGGAGTTAAAAACTATGGACTATCTATTTATGGTGAGTGGTTTTTAACCGCCTATGCTAATGATTTTGATTTCTACCCGTTGGTTTCTTTTTCTTCCTGAAGCAGTGTCGTTGTCGGCAATGGGTTGTGTTTTGCCATATCCTTCGGCGGTAATTCGCTCGGATTCGATACCTTTTTCGATGAGGTATTGAGCTACGGATTCTGCACGTTCTTTGGAGAGTTTGTTGCAGTAGTCGTGAGAAGGAATGCCGTTGGTGTGTCCACCGATTTCGATAACGATGTATTGGTTACGTTTTAGGAAGTCGTAAACGGCATCAATTATCTCATACGAACTTGTCACAAGTTGTGAAGAGTTTGCAGGAAAACTCAGGCGATCGACGCGAATGATTTGTCCTTCTGCTAAATCAACCTCATCTAATTCGGACATAGTAATCGGCGACTGCGGTTCAGGTTTTTTCTCTGGCTTTGGAGGTGTTTTTTCTACAACAGGCTCTTCTTTCTTTTCTTCAGGTTGATTTTGAGCAATACTATTCGGTTCTTTTTTGATTTCAGGCTTTTTTTCTGGTACTTCTTCAGCAATAGGGTTTTCTTCTTTCGGTGGAGTCAAAACAGGTTTTTTTGTCTCTTCTACCTCTTTTTCTTTCTTTTTTGTATCAACTATCTCGTCTTTTTTCTCTGGTTTTGGCGATGTTTTAGATTTGTTTTTTTTCTTATTTTTTTTGCGTGGTGATTTATTGACCATGCGTGTATTTTGAGCAATAAGCGGGTCGTCATCACATGAAGTAACAGTGATCGTCGAACAATCGTCAACAAGAATATTACCATTATAAGCAACAAGAGTGGGAGTCATATAGAATGCTTCGAGCATGATAAAGTGGTACTCACGAACAGGTTTTAGTTTAAATTTGTATTCTTTCCAGCGAGTGTGGTCTATTGTTTTGGTTTCTTCGAGTAGTTCTTTTTTATCACAATAATTGTTTCCTCCCCATATTCTAAGTCGAATGGGTTGGGTAAATTGAACAAGGTTGTTGCCGGTTTCTCCTATTTCGTTTTTCCTTCGACTAAGATAGGATTCGGAACGGGTAAGTGATAAGCTAAAGTCATAGCAAACGCCACCTTCAAGGGGTGTTTCGAGCATCTGCCCGACGGATTCCCATGTATCGGTATCGCGTGTGACCATGCCGAGATAGGTCTCGCCATCTTTTGCGGGTGTATAAACCCTGAAGGTTCCGTTCGGTTGAGTATCGGCTGGTGTTTCGCCCGGTTGTCCGCAGTCGCGCCATCCATCTGGCGGAATACTTGCTGCCGGTACACCTTCGAATGAAGGGTTGATGAGTTCGATGTCTTGTGCTTTTGTTGACATAGTGCAAGCCAACAATACGATTGTCGTACTAAGTATAATCAGCGATTTGTACATTGTATGATATGATTTATCTGTCTTCAATAGTTTGATTAGGTTAGTGTCAGTAGTTCTTAACTTTTGCGTTTTTTTGGCAAAAAATGAGTGAATGAATGAATTTTGAATGAATGAATATGTCGATAATATTCGCTCATTCAAAATTCATTCATTTATGATAGTGGCTTCGCCACGTTGGAACAATTGTTTCATCTAATCAATTAATCACAAATATGAAAAGCAATAATTACACCATTTGTTCAAAAGTGGATTACTGTTTTTTATTTTTGAAACTCAAAGCTACCAATAAAGATTGATTGTGTAAATATTCTGGCGGGTACTTTTTGTTAATATCAAGTTAAACAATAGGCTTTTTGCCTCTTTTTTGCCTTCAAAACCTGTTTTTTAAGAGAAGATGGGGTCTGAATAATCCGATTCTTGGCACTGATAAGGGATGAAAAAACAATGTTGAGTATTAGTTTTTTCTTTGAGGTTTTTAAAAATGTATTTTTTATGCTGTTACAATTTACATATATTTGCTTGACTAATTCCTTTTATCTAATACAATCTCTTCTCAAAATCAATTTTTTTTCTATGAAACAAATTATTCTTTTACTTAATTTTTTATTTATTACCATAATATCTGCTACGGCTCAATTTCAAGTCGGCACACAAAGTTTGAGTGTACAAGACCCGACCCGTGGCAATCGCAACATCGGTTATGAAGTCTGCTACCCTGCTACTACTGCCGGAGCAAATACACCAATAGCTGCCGGACAATTTCCGGTGATTGTGTTTGGTCATGGTTTTGGCATTAATGTCAGTGAGTATGATGTCTGGTGCGATGCTTATGCTTCAAAAGGGTATATTATCGCTTTTCCTACCACTGAAGGTAGTGTTTTCCCTTTTCCAGACCACGAACAATTTTCGCTGGATATGTCCTTTCTAATTGACCACCTGCTCGGAGCAAGTACACCGTTTTCGGGTAGCATTTTGGGAACAAGTGCGATTATGGGACACTCTATGGGCGGTGGTGCATCGTGGTCGGTAGCTGCTACGAATCCCAATGTGACGACAATGGTGACGCTGGCTGCTGCCGAGACCAATGCACCTGTTTCGTCTATTGGTGCTGCACCGAATATCACGATTCCTACGCTGACACTCGCAGGTACTTCGGATTGTGTGGTGATGAACGGTGGCGCACCAATTGATATGTATAATGCACTGCCTACCGGACCTTATCATGCTTATATTGATATTATTGGGGGTAGTCATTGTCAATTTGGTGCAGCGAGTAGTTTCTCAATATGTACAACGGGTGAGTTTTGTAGTGGTTTTATTCCGATTGCCGACCAGCACAACCAAATGTTGACCACAACTTGTCTTTGGATGGATCATTATTTAAAAGGTGATTGTCAGGCATTTTTGGATTTGCAAACTTATATAGGTGCAAATGAAGGCAGCCTTCATAATTCAATGGAAATGGGTGTAGAACCTGTCACTTCTTGTGCTTGCGCCAGTCTGGATTTGGATATTAATTTTGATGGTACTCCGGCACAAACCAGTTGGGACATTGTGGATGTAAGCGGTGCTGTCGTTGCTTCGGGTGGTAGTTATGGTTCGATTTCCGGCAATGGTAATACGACCGAAAATACTTGCTTGATAGATGGCTGTTATACACTCAATTTTTATGACTCGGTAAATAATGGTATGTGTCCGTTTCGCGCCACTGCATCCAGTCTCGGAACATTTGTTACACCCGGCACACTGATTACACCCGGTAGTGTTGTGGCTACTTTGGGAACAGTTGTTACGCCCGGCTTATGTGGCAATTATAGCCTTTCCAATGCAGATGGCACACCCGTAGTATCGGGTGGCGGTGGATTTGGCAGTGCAGAAAGCAATAACTTTTGTGTGGTAGGCGGTGTTGCTCAACGTATTGTTAGTGGCAGTGTGGTGTCTGAGAAATACGTTGCGGATCAGACGGTGAATACATTGCAAATAAATCTAAGACCTAATCCAGTACAAGATTACTTAAACATTTATCATAATATTAAGGAGAAGACAGAAATACATGTAAAGGTTATTGATATCAGTGGAAAAACGATGCAGCAGCACATTCAAGAAATGAGTAATAATTCAGCTATCTCATTAGATATTAATAATTTAAATACAGGGTTTTACCTCGTCCAATTAATTGCGGGAGAAAATTCAATAACTAAGAAATTTGTGAAACAATAAACTCACGAGAAGAACAAAACAGCCTAATTTTTTCTATGGCTGTTTTGTTCTTATTTAATACATTTGATATCAACATAAACCCAATCATAATTTACTCAAATGGCGTACTACTCACTGCGCACTCACCACTCCAATACAATCTTTCCAAAATGCGCTCCTGATTCCTGATAACGAAAAGCATCTGCAAGTTGCTCGAAACCGAAACTTTTATCAATGACAGGTTTCATACCACTTACATTAATAGCCTTAATCATATCTTGCTGCATTTCGCGACTTCCGACAGCTATACCTTTCAGTGTCAGGTGTTTGAAAAACAACTTCGGAAAAGTCAATTCTCCTTTTCTACCGCCACTGAGAATACCGATAGCCGAAATATGTCCGCCGATTTTTGCCGCTTCTATCGACTGCTTCATCGTTGAGCCGCCGCCTACATCCAAGACGTGATCAACGCCTCCGTCGGTGAGTTTATTGATGGTCTTTCCCCATCTTTCATCCGTTTTGTAATTGACAACAGCCTCTGCCCCCATAGCTTTCAGGCGTTCCGCTTTTACCTCTGAGGAGGTCGTCGCAAAGACCCTTGCTCCGGCAGCTTTTGCCAATTGTAGAGCAAAAATCGACATGCCGCCCGTTCCTTCAATGAGTACGGTTTCTCCAGCTTTTAATCCACCTTCGACCATCAGTCCGCGCCAAGCCGTCAGTGCCGCACAAGGCAAAGTAGCTGCCTCTGCATAGCTATATCCTGTCGGAATTTTGGTGACTGCTGTTGTAGCAACACAAGATTGTTCGACCATACAGCCGTTGAGGGTTTCGCCCATAATGCCTACTGTTTTTCGGAAGGTCGGTTTGCCTTCCACCCAGTTCGGAAAGAATATAGACATCACCTTATCGCCTACTTCAAATTCGCGCACCTCCTCCCCTACTGCCAGTACTTCTCCCGCACCGTCAGACATCGGAATCCGCCCGTCAGGAACAGGAATACCGCCTATCGCCACCAAATAATCATGGTAATTCAATGAGGTAGCGTGCCAATGCACCAATATCTCATTTTCTTGTGGAGTCGGGGCAGCGTATTCGCTTATATTTAAATGATCCAAACCGCCCGGTTGTGTTACTCCGATTGCTTTCATAGTATGTGTTTTGTAATAATTTCGTCGTTTAAATTCTCAAATATAAGTCCTTTTTTTATTTAATATCATAAAATTTCGTAGAAATAAAAAAACCAGAAGTCAAAATAAGGCTTCTGGTTTTTATATCTACTTTTTTTTAATTTAAATCTACTCTTCTTCGGAAAATTTGACCTCATCATAAAAGGCTGTCATTGGAATTGTCACATCAATAGAAGTCAATTCAATCACATCATTTTCCAAATCCGTATAAGGTTTTAATGACCACGTATCATCAGACTGACGACGATAAACATGAATTTCAGGATAAATAGATTGAATCAAAACATATTCTTGAAAACTCTCTAACTGCCTGTATCTCATAAATTTACCGGACTTGTTATAACCGGAAGTCGAAGGCGAAAGTATCTCTACAATCAAAATCGGATTGGTGATAATATCTTTTCTATCTTCGTAATATTCCAACTCACCACAGACGACAGAAGCGTCAGGATAGACGAATGTTTTACCCGTTTGTACTTTTAGGTCGCTATTATAGGTGTTACAATTTTTACCCTTCAAAGCATTGTCAAGTGCCGAGGTTGTCTTGACGCTTATGCGGCTGTGCGTAGGCGAACCTCCCGCCATAGCTACGATGTCACCATTATAATATTCACTTTTATAATCGGCTTTCTCCTCAGCAGCAAGGTATTCTTCTATCGTGTAATGTGACTTTTTTTTGATTGCTTCCATGACTATTTAACCGGTGGTCTCGGTGAGTTGTTGACGGGCTATAAATTCATTATAACGTTTTTGTTTACGTAACCAGAAGTGAGCAGGAATCTTCAAACTTTTTTCAAAAGCTTCAGCAAGTTCGGGGCTTACCATTCCGCTTGCTTTTTCTTCGACTATATCCATGATAATATGTGCTTCAACACCTATTTGCATAGCAAAGCCCTGTGGAGATAGTTCAAGTTCTTTCAATTTTTCAAATAAGGTACTTCCCGGATGAAGGGCGTAATTGGGTTCGTATGGTACTCCGCGAATTGGCATAATTGCGATTTTTAATAGTAAAATAAAAAAGCATCACAAACAGGTAAAGATTCCCAAACGCCCCGTACCAGTACTGGCAACCCCCACGATTTGCGAGTTATGATGCGTATGAAAACCTTATGTACAAAGATACATTTTTTCCTTGTGATTAGCAAATTGAAGAAAATGTAAAAAGTAAGAAAAGTGATTTTTTGTGGGTTGATTTTTCCGATAAATAAAAAAACAATTTATATATTTACCGAATAATGAAAAATTGTAGTTCAGTTTTTTGCAAAAAAAAGAGACAAGCCGAAACCTGTCTCATTGTTTTCACAACAAAATAATTTTTATTATGATTAGCTTAAAATTGTAATGCAAATATATTACTTAAAAACGAAAATACCAAATGACCATGAAAAAAGTTCTTGGATTAGACTTGGGTGTAGCCTCAATCGGTTGGGCTTACCTTGAAGAAAACGGTGCAAAGTCACGCATCATACGTACAGGTGTACGCATCGTACCCGTAACCGACCAAGAGGACGACTTCAAAGCCGGAAGGTCTATCTCTATCAATGCCGACCGTACACGTTATCGTGGTATGCGACGCAATAATCAGCGTTGGAAAGGAAAAAGGGATAAATTGGCAGATATACTAAAAGCCAATCAAATGTATCCTGACAAAGAGTTGCTCACATTCAAAGAGATTGATCCTTATAATATTGGGAAGGAATATCCTAACAGGAAAAAAAGAAAGGATGGAGAAGATGCCAACCTTCCGGTATCTTTAAAATTATATCATCTTCGTGCAAGGGCGGTTGATAAAAAAATTGAATTAAAAGAACTTGGTCGGGTGCTTTTGCACATGACACAAAAGCGTGGTTATAAAAGCAATCGAAAAACAGATGCTTCGCCTGACGAGACAACAGAGTATTTGGATAAAATCAAAGAAAACAGCGAAACACTTAAAGCTAATGACGAAACCATCGGGCAACATTTTTATAAAAAATTCAAAACTGACCCACATACGAAAGTCCGCCAAAAGATTTTTTACCGACATGATTATCAAGATGAATTTGAGCAAATATGGACACGGCAGCAAAAAGAATATCCCGACATTCTAACGGATGAACTGAAACACGAAATCGGTACACGAACTTTGTTTTACCAACGTCCGCTCAAGTCGCAAAAAGGCTTAATATCACGTTGTCAATTTGAGCCGGGCTATCGTGTCGCGCCTAAGAGTTCGCCTTATTTTCAAGCATTTCGTATTTGGCAAAACATTAATAACCTCGAAATTACAGATGATGAATTACGGACATTTGATTTAACCTTGAAAGACAAACAAAAACTTTTTGCTTTTTTGAATAAAAAAGACGGCTCGAAAAAGTCAGGTATTTTGAAAGAATTGGGTTATTCGTCCAAAAAATTTGACCTCAATTTTGATGATGCACAAGGCAACCGCACCAAGAGTCGCTTGCTTAAAATTTTCAAAGATAACGACATTCAAGATACAAGTATTTTGGATTTTGACCCTTTCATTGAAAATCCTGAAAACCAACCTGCCTATCGCCTTTGGCATTTACTGTACTCTATCGAAGAACCCGAGCATTTGTACAAGGCTTTGATAGAAAGATTCAGCTTTACACGCGAACAGGCGATAGCCGTCAGCAAATGCAAATTGGAAAAAGACTACGGAAATATCAGCGCAAAAGCCATTAAAAAAATATTACCTCATTTGATAAACGGTGATAAATACAGCGAGGCTTGTGAGCGAGTTGGCTACAAACATTCGGATTCGCTGACAAATGAAGAGAAAGAGAATAAAGAGTTACTTCCACATCTCGAACTTATCAAACGTGGCGATTTACGCAATCCCGTAGTAGAAAAAATACTAAACCAACTCGCACATCTTGTTAATGAAATCATAGATTCCGAAGAACTCGGCAGACCCGACGAAATTCGCGTAGAACTCGCCCGCGAATTGAAGATGAACGCTAAAAAACGGCAGCAAGTCAGTAAGTCATATAATGATAGGAAAAAGACAAATCAAAAGATTAGAGAAATACTACAAGCCCCGCCTTTCAATTTCAAAAATGTAAGCCGAAATGCACTTGACCGTTACAAACTGTGGGAAGAAACAGGCGGAATTTCTGTTTATACCGGAAAGTCTATTAAACTCACTAATTTATACGATAAAAGTTTATATGATATAGAACACATCATCCCGAAAGCACGATTATTTGATGATTCATTTTTAAATAAAACTATCTGCGAATCACACATTAATAAAGATAAAGATGCTTCTACGGCGCATGATTACATGGAAAAGAAAGGCGAAAAAGCCTATCAAGCCTACGTGCAGCGCGTCAAACAAATCAAGAGCAAGCCCAAGCGTGACCGACTGATGATGGCTGAAAAAGACATCCCGGAAGGCTTCATCGAACGGCAAAAAAAGGATAGTCAATACATCGCGCGTACCGCTATCAAAATGCTTGAAACCGTTTGTAAGAACGTACACAGCACAACAGGTTCTGTTACTGATGTACTGCGTCATCAGTGGGGATTGACGGATATGATGAAGGAATTGAATTTTGAAAAATATAAAAAACAAGAACGCATCGAATGGCGTGAGCGTCCGTCGGGCGAGCGATATTTTGTCATCAAAGATTGGTCGAAACGCGAAGACCACCGCCACCATGCTATGGATGCGATAGTCGTCGCTTGTACCAAACAAGGCTATATCCAACAACTCAATAACTTAAATAAAACCTTCGTCACCGAAAAAACACAATCCGCTTTACGCACGAGTGCGCGTAAGTTTGCGCCACCTTGGGCGAGCTTCCGGCAAGATGCGCGTAAAGCCCTTTCCGAAACCATGATTTCATTTAAATCCAAACAGCGTGTAGCGACAAAGAATAAAAACAAAATCAAGCATCGGGATAAAAACCGCAAACCACAAGAGTTGCTTACGCCACGTGGCTTCCTACACAAAGAAACCGTATATGCAAAGATGAAACGCTACGCCGAAAAACGTGTACCGCTCAATGGCAAATTTAAATTAGAGACTTTAGACATCATTGCACACGCTATCGAAAAACAAGCCATCACAAAACGCCTTGCCGAATACGATAATGACCCGAAAAAAGCATTTAAAAAACTGGAAGACAACCCGATTTTGGTAAAAGGAAAACGAAAACCCCTTACGGAAGTTGTCGTTTGGGAAACTATTTATACCATAAAAAAACCACTTAATGCCTTGAATAAAAAACAAATCGAAAAAGACATTCTTGATGTAGGCATCAGTCGATTGGTCAATGAACGCCTTGATGAACACGACGGCGACCTCAAAAAGATGATTGCTTCATTGGAAGAATCGCCAATATGGGTGAATGAAGAGAAGGGCATCTGCGTAAAATCCGTCAAACTTAAAACCGACCTCAAAAATCTCAAACCTTTACACGAAAATGAAAAAGGCAAACCAATTGATTTTGTCAACCTGCGTAATAATCATCATTTTGCGGTGTATGAAGACGAAAATGGCAAATTTCAGTTTGAAAAAGTCTCTTTTTGGGAAGCCTTCGAGCGTAAGAAAAACGGTTTTGCGGTCATCAAAACCCAACATGAAAACGGTTGGCGATTTGTCGTTTCATTGGCTATCAACGAAATGATTGTTTTTCCAAAAGGAAATGATGAAATAGACGAAAATTTTATTTTAAATCCTGATAATTACGCCACTGTGAGTGAGCATTTGTACCGAGTGCAAAAGCTATCATCTTCCGGCAATGCACCGAAATTAAATTTTAGACATCATTTAGCAACTACATTAAACAATCCAAATACAGAAATTTTTATACAAAGTTTAAAACACCTAAACGGAATATTTAAAGTCACCATCAACCGCCTTGGCATGATTACTGATGTACAAAAGATTACACCTACGGAAAAATAATATAAACACTAATAACGAATGATAAGCCATGAATAATGAACAAGTCATTTATTTGGTTTATCATTCATCATTGACCTTAACTATTATGTAACCTGTATTCGCCCCACTCAACGAATACCCAAATGTACGACCCAAAATGATAAAGCGTACCCTTTATTTTGGCAGCCCCGCTCGCCTAAATATCCACTTGCAACAACTGGTCATCAAAAAACCCGGCAAACCCGATTTCAAACGCACCGTTCCGGTAGAAGACATTGGTATCGTATTGCTCGACAATCCGCAAATCAGTATTACACATTCCGTGATGCAGCAATTATTGAAAAACAATGTTGCGTTTATCACCTGTGATGAGAAGCACTTGCCTACGGGTTTGCTGCTATTGCTCAATGGACATACGAAACAAAGCCAACATTTCAGGCATCAAGTCAGTGCTTCCGAACCGCTCAAAAAGCAACTTTGGCAACAGACCGTCATTTCAAAAATCGACAATCAAAGTCGCTTACTTGAGCGACTTGGTATTCAAAATAACCGCTTTCCGCCCCTGATGCGTAAGGTACAAAGTGGCGACAGCACCAATGTAGAAGGACATGCCGCCAAGATATATTGGGAATCGCTTTTTGAGGATTTTAACCGCGAGCGATTTGGCGATTATCCCAATAATCTGCTCAATTACGGCTATGCCATTCTGCGAGCTATCGTGGCTCGCGCGCTTACGGCTTCCGGTTTATTGCCTACACTTGGTATTCATCATCGCAATCAATACAATGCCTACTGCCTCGCCGATGACATCATGGAACCTTACCGTCCTTATGTCGATTATCTTGTCGTGCAAATCATGGAGGAATACGACGAACCCATCGAAGACCTCACGCCCGATATGAAGGCACAGCTACTCGAAATTGCAACAATGGATACCGTCATCAATCGCAGAAGCGGACCGCTAATGACCAATGTGACTCGTACTACTGCTTCGCTGCATCAATGTTTTGCCGGAGAACGGCGCAAAATTCTCTTTCCTGAATTATAAGTGTGTTGAAGTGTTGTGGTGTTGAAGTGTTGACGATAATAATTATACAACAACACTTCAACACATCAATACTTCAACACATCAACACATTCCCTTATGAACCATTCCAACCGTTTAAACCAATACAGAATCATGTGGATAGTTGTCCTATTTGACCTCCCGACCAATACCAAAAAAGAACGCAAAGCCGCCAGCGGATTCAGAACCAAACTCTTGAAGGATGGTTTTACCATGTTTCAGTTTTCGGTGTATATGCGCCATTGCCCCAGTCGCGAAAACGCGCAAGTACACGTAGAGCGCACCAAACTCAATCTACCACCTTACGGCAAAGTTGCCTTTATAATGTTTACCGACCGGCAATTTGGTATGATGGAAGTATTTTATGCGACCAAAAAGACCGATACGCCACGCGGACCGCAGCAATTGGAAATGTTTTGAGAAAGTCGATGGTTGGTAGTCCATAGACGATAGTAAAAACATAAAGGCAAGCTGATTTTTTTTAAAATCGGCTTGCCTTGCTATGTCTTTTCGTGAAAAAAGTGGTCATAAAATTTGTTTTTCTCATTCCCAGACGTAACGTTTATGTTACTTTAGAAATGGAAAAACGGTCATCACATATATGCGTAGGCACAAAAATTGGTCATTTTTTAAATCCTAACAAAATCCCTAAGTTGCTGATTACTAAAACCTTACAAGGGTGACAATGTTTATGACCAATGTAAAGATACAATTTGAAAGCTAATCACAACACATTTCTTGCGCCCTTCCAGTGGAGCGTGAATGTTTATGACCAATGTAAAGATACAATTTGAAAGCTAATCACAACTACGGGCGCGGACTTGTAGAGAGCGGTGACAATGTTTATGACCAATGTAAAGATACAATTTGAAAGCTAATCACAACAGCCACTTTATCCCATTGCGTCACTCCGTCAATGTTTATGACCAATGTAAAGATACAATTTGAAAGCTAATCACAACACAAAACTAAGCACTGGCGATCTAATTAGTAATGTTTATGACCAATGTAAAGATACAATTTGAAAGCTAATCACAACGTATAAGCTCCTTTCTTTGTAATCTGACGCAATGTTTATGACCAATGTAAAGATACAATTTGAAAGCTAATCACAACTGCGGACGGTGGCGAAATGATTATGTCGGGAATGTTTATGACCAATGTAAAGATACAATTTGAAAGCTAATCACAACACGAACAAAGCCGAGAATCAAAAGGCAAAAATGTTTATGACCAATGTAAAGATACAATTTGAAAGCTAATCACAACGAGAACTTTGTATTTGTTCTTACAACGTGTAATGTTTATGACCAATGTAAAGATACAATTTGAAAGCTAATCACAACGGGCAAATGTAGCGTATCATAGCTTTCGGGAATGTTTATGACCAATGTAAAGATACAATTTGAAAGCTAATCACAACTAATTTTGATATGGGTAAAAAAGACATTTGAATGTTTATGACCAATGTAAAGATACAATTTGAAAGCTAATCACAACTTTGGGGTGAGGACACTTTGAAAAAAGCAAAATGTTTATGACCAATGTAAAGATACAATTTGAAAGCTAATCACAACCTGTTGGTTGTGGTATATTTTTCATGTTGTAATGTTTATGACCAATGTAAAGATACAATTTGAAAGCTAATCACAACAAAAAAATAACCAATAAAGGCGGTCACATGAATGTTTATGACCAATGTAAAGATACAATTTGAAAGCTAATCACAACCGATAAGCAGTTCTTTTCCCACGGACGGATAATGTTTATGACCAATGTAAAGATACAATTTGAAAGCTAATCACAACGAAATACATAGAAATCCGTCGACAGAAACGAATGTTTATGACCAATGTAAAGATACAATTTGAAAGCTAATCACAACCGGCATTTTCGCCTGAGCTATCGTGAGGCTAATGTTTATGACCAATGTAAAGATACAATTTGAAAGCTAATCACAACATTCTTGAATGTCCTACTTACTTCTGAATCAATGTTTATGACCAATGTAAAGATACAATTTGAAAGCTAATCACAACGGGAACGCGAAATGCTAATTGAAAAAGACGAATGTTTATGACCAATGTAAAGATACAATTTGAAAGCTAATCACAACATAGCATGTATGCAATACCATTGCATCATCAATGTTTATGACCAATGTAAAGATACAATTTGAAAGCTAATCACAACTTCTATCGCCTTCTCTAAGGCTTCGGGAATAATGTTTATGACCAATGTAAAGATACAATTTGAAAGCTAATCACAACTTGTCGTGCATCGTGATATACTTCCAAAGTAATGTTTATGACCAATGTAAAGATACAATTTGAAAGCTAATCACAACCCAGTGTACGTAAATTCGCAATATACACTAAATGTTTATGACCAATGTAAAGATACAATTTGAAAGCTAATCACAACGCTCAAGCTCAAAGGATTCAACCAAACATCAATGTTTATGACCAATGTAAAGATACAATTTGAAAGCTAATCACAACACGCGGACGGAACGAAAAGCTACGGTGAAAAATGTTTATGACCAATGTAAAGATACAATTTGAAAGCTAATCACAACACACCCGTCACCCCAAAACTATCAATGATTAATGTTTATGACCAATGTAAAGATACAATTTGAAAGCTAATCACAACATCGCCGGGGCTTAGTCCGGGCATTGCCTTAATGTTTATGACCAATGTAAAGATACAATTTGAAAGCTAATCACAACTCGCCGTAGTCAATATATCAAGGTAAACTGAATGTTTATGACCAATGTAAAGATACAATTTGAAAGCTAATCACAACCGATAATTAATTTTCCACCCTTCAAAATAAAATGTTTATGACCAATGTAAAGATACAATTTGAAAGCTAATCACAACTACCGATATTTGGGGAGATTTGGTATCCTGAATGTTTATGACCAATGTAAAGATACAATTTGAAAGCTAATCACAACAAAAATTCTATCACTCCGCTACCAACGGCGAATGTTTATGACCAATGTAAAGATACAATTTGAAAGCTAATCACAACTATGTGCCATCACGCACACATTGAAACGCTAATGTTTATGACCAATGTAAAGATACAATTTGAAAGCTAATCACAACAGGGCAACACTGAATTGCTAATGAAAAAGGAATGTTTATGACCAATGTAAAGATACAATTTGAAAGCTAATCACAACTCAGCAAATTAGGCAATTAAGTTGATTTGTAATGTTTATGACCAATGTAAAGATACAATTTGAAAGCTAATCACAACATTCTTGAATGTCCTACTTACTTCTGAATCAATGTTTATGACCAATGTAAAGATACAATTTGAAAGCTAATCACAACTTTAAAAGTAATCGAATGATTTTATAGAATAATGTTTATGACCAATGTAAAGATACAATTTGAAAGCTAATCACAACAGCCAACATACCTAAAACGCGGGTATTATTAATGTTTATGACCAATGTAAAGATACAATTTGAAAGCTAATCACAACAAAAAGAACGCGATGATTACAAAGCGAAGTAATGTTTATGACCAATGTAAAGATACAATTTGAAAGCTAATCACAACATGCGCGTAGTGTGGGCTTATTTTCACTACAATGTTTATGACCAATGTAAAGATACAATTTGAAAGCTAATCACAACCAATGCCGTCAAATGCCCCAAATGTCACCAAATGTTTATGACCAATGTAAAGATACAATTTGAAAGCTAATCACAACTAAATCTGTACCCGGCGAATCTTACGATATAATGTTTATGACCAATGTAAAGATACAATTTGAAAGCTAATCACAACTGGCCTAAGTCTCTTGTATTTTTTATGATAAATGTTTATGACCAATGTAAAGATACAATTTGAAAGCTAATCACAACTACCTTTTTTCTCATTAATCCTTTTACTTCTAATGTTTATGACCAATGTAAAGATACAATTTGAAAGCTAATCACAACTATGAATATCGCTGTGTCGAAAGACCAGCCAATGTTTATGACCAATGTAAAGATACAATTTGAAAGCTAATCACAACAACACAGCACCGGGTGCATCTCAAAATGTCGCATTTAAAAAAAGCTAAATAGTTCTATTCTAAAAAAAGTTAACTTAGCGAAAAAAATTATGACAAAAGAAGAATTTTTAGAGTTAGCCGCAGAAAAGTGGGATGAAATAGAAAAGAAGAAATCCTCTAGCGATAGTTTTTATGATTATGAGAAAGGGTTTGATGAATTATGGGTCGAATTTGGTCGTAGAAGTTTGGAGGGTTCTTTAGGAGAATTAAGCAAAGATAGGCGAAAAAAAAAACTTGAGTCGTTTCGGTCACATCTACATGAATAATTCAAATGATTGGTCATTGACAGACGAGTTCAAGATGACTCCTTATATGAGAGATTTGATGTTACATAGTGGTCAAGATGATAACTATGCAGATAGTGCCTTGAATATAGAAAAATACTTACGAGTCAAGGCTGATGATAGTCAAATTCATCGCTTATGTGTTCGTTATGGAGGTGAATTAGAAGCTGAAATGGAAGATATGGAAGGAGAAGTGGTCAAAGCGAGTGAAGCATTTGTTGAAGATTTAAAACCACAAGAAGTCGTATATGGTATGCTTGACGGTTCTATGCTGCCGACCCGACCTGTGAAAGTAGAAGGAGGAGAAGATATAGGAAGTTGGAAGGAAATGAAATTAGGGAGAATATTCAAAGAACAAGACCATTTAGAATTGGGAGACAAGCCGAATATTATACGTAAATCATTGTATGTGAGTCATTTTGGCAAGCATGATAAATTTACGGATAAATTAGAACCCGTCATGGATATATTTGAGCCATTAGGAAATCGTTTGGTGCTTATTAACGATGGTGCTACATGGATAGAGAATTGGATACAAAGCAATTATCCTAAAGCGACGAACATATTAGATTTTTTTCATGCTTCAGAGTATTTGCATGATTTTTCAAAAATAATTTATCCTAAAAAAGGGGAAGACACTAAAAAGAAAGCCTGGATTGACCAGCAAATAAAACGGTTATTAAATGATGAGGTAGAACAAGTTATTGTAGAAATTGAACAAATGGATATAAAGGGTAAGAAAAGGATAGAGGCTTGGCAAAAGATAATTACTTATTACAGAAATAACCAGCATCGAATGCTTTATAAAACCTATCGGGATAGAGGATTACTAATTGGCTCCGGGCCGATAGAATCGGCTCACCGCTTTGTTTTTCAAAAAAGAATGAAGCAATCAGGACAAAAATGGACGAAACAGGGAGGGCAAGCCGTCGCTAATTTGAGAGTCGTTTATCTCAATAATCAATGGGAGAGAGTAATTAAGTTAATCAATAAGGCTCAAAAAAAAGCCGCATAAGTATTTTTACAATTTATGCTTTTGCGTATGCGACATTTTGAGATGCACCCGAATGCTACAATGCTACAATGCTACAATGATTTTTAATAAGGGAAGAAAAAGAACAATTCAGACGGGTAGATTATTTTTTTCGTTTTCCCTAAGGAACGCGAAAAAAATAAATGTTACATTTTGGACTTGATGTCGTCACAATTAGTATGACAAAATATAATACAGAAATAGAAGAAAAGATGGTCTTATATTTTTCTCGTCTTCAAGAGAAAGATAAG
>Ga0209187_1000597_pt1 | contig 57568 bp, 56 predicted proteins | sample BantaG_FD_187430 | JGI IMG/M metagenome (GOLD analysis project Ga0209187, IMG submission 187430) | Marine algal microbial communities from Bantry Bay, Ireland - BantryBay_4 metaG (SPAdes) (version 2) | ecosystem: Host-associated > Algae > Red algae > Unclassified | place: Bantry Bay, Ireland...
GCTAAGGAGCTTTTGCTGATGTGGAATTATTGAAAACCCTTGCCGCGACACAAAAATTATGTAGAAAAAAGAATAAATATTATATTCGTAATTGAAACAGACTTAAGAGAATGTTTTACATAGGAGCGATTGTTAGCCAATCGATTTTCAAAATACCGCAGGGCTTATAGCAAGGCCGTTAGCTCGAAGCAATTTCTAAGTTGAAGAAAGTCATCACAAGCTATACCCCATTCAAAACAAGACTATGATCAAAGAAATTGGCAATATGGACATTTATCTCCTCGACCAATTATTGAGAGGGAGGATAACAGCAGGCTCTAAAATTTTAGACGCAGGTTGTGGTATTGGAAGGAATAGCGAATTTTTTATTCGAAATAATTTTGACATTTATGGCATTGACTCAGACCAAGAAGCTATTCAAAGTGCTAAAGAACAAATTCCTTTGTGGAATGATCATTTTGAATTGAAGCACTTTTTTGCTGCCAATTTAATTGAAACACCTTTCCCGAATAATGAGTTCGACTTTATCATAAGCATTGCTGTCCTTCATTTTTCAAAAGATCGAGCACATTTTACAAAATTATTCGAAGAGCTCGTCCGCGTATTAAAAGCTGGCGGTATACTTTTTATCAGAATGACAAGCAAGCATACCTTAGCTCATCTATCGCGACATCTGCATGATGACGTTTATCATATCCCAGATGATACCACCCGATATTTATTAGATGTAGATTATTTAAAAGAATTAATGGCCAAAAACAAATTGAGTCTTGCCGATCCAATTAAAACAGTGAACGTTGAGAATGTTAGAACGATGGCCGTGGTGGTTTTGCAGAAGGAAGGATAAGTGAATCTAAATCTCAACGCCTTAAATTATTAGAGCGGTTGTAGGGTATTGCTTGACTAGACATCAGCCCTCTAGCAATGCCAAATTAATGTCTTATTTTTAGAGAGATGAAAAATATTATCCTATTGGCTCTATTGGGAATAACTCTCACAGCCCATGCACAAACTGTTACTCTCGACTCCACAATCTTAAACGAACGTGTGGTCATTGACAGCATAGATATCCCATGGGAAATTAGCTGGGGGCCTGACGATTATATTTGGATGACAGAACGCTTCGGTCGGGTAAGCCGCGTGGAACCTAGCACAGGTACACAAGATGTCATCCTTGATATCTCATCCCAAGTCTACGAACAATCGGAAACAGGACTTCTCGGCATGGTTTTACACCCAGACTTTTCGAATAGTCCGCATGTTTTTCTGGCCTATACCTATCTAGCTGGATCCTCCATTAAGGAACGCATCGTTCGTTATACTTACAATGGGACAAGCTTGGTGAGTCCGCTGACATTATTAGACAATATCACAGGACATACCACTCATGTAGGCTGTCGCTTAATCATTTTGCCAGACAATACATTAATTGCTAGCACAGGGGACGCACAACAACAAGGACTCCCACAAAATGTGCAATCATTGAGTGGGAAAATTCTGCGCATGAATTTAGATGGAAGCATTCCATCCGACAATCCAGATCCTAATAGTTATGTGTGGAGTTGGGGACATAGAAATGCACAAGGACTTTGGAACGCTCCCAATGGCGTTTTGTACAGTGCAGAACATGGGCCAACCACGGATGATGAACTCAACATTCTCAGCAAGGGCGCCAATTATGGCTGGCCTAATGTTAAAGGCCCATGCGATAGTCCGCCTGAACTCACCTTCTGTCAAGACTCTAATGTAACAGGTCCAATAGCCCATTGGACGCCCACCATTGCCCCTTCAGATATCATTTGGTATGCTCATCCTTCCATTCCTGAACTCAATAACAAATTAATCCTGACCGTTCTGAAGTCAAAGAAAATCATCGCCTTTGGATTCAATGCGAGCGGTGATATTGTAGAATCTGAAGAAGACTATTTGACTAATGAATTTGGTCGCCTGAGAGACATTTGTATATCTCCTGATGGGAAAATTTATCTCGCGACCAATGGAAGTAGTTGGAGCAATAATTCCCCTTTCTCGCATTCCATTGTGGAACTCCATAATGCCGCCTATGTGCCGAATAGCATCAATCAAACTGATCTTATTTCCCAAATAAACATATTCCCAAATCCTGTCAGACAGGGACAACGGATTCAATTCAATAAATCTGGCCTTCAACACATTCGAATTTTTGATTTGAGAGGTCGCCTCCTAATAGACTCTAAAGAGAGTAACATTCGCATTGATCTTATATCGGGCCTCTATTCCTATCAGCTGGAGCTTGATAATGGGATGATTTATACAGGAAAATTACAAGTATTATAGATTCGATTTCTCCCTGCTATCGGACAACAATTTTCCGATGCACTATGCTCCCGCTGCTCAATTTAATTTGAAGTACATAGATGGCTGACGGCCAAGCAAATGTTTCAATTCGTTCTGATGCCATTGGATTTTTTTTCTCAAATTGAACTGCGCCCTGCATATCCAAGATACGAATACTCTCTAATCTTGAATCTCCTGAGTTTATCGTCAAATGACCATAGACTGGATTTGGGAAAATCTTGATATTTTCGACAACATCTTCACCAAGGGAAAGCGGTGTTGGATTAATACTGTCGCCAGTGCAAGAATTGAATGCTGTAATACTATCAATAACAGGATTCGACGAACTGGAATCATAAGTCAGGCTATGATTTGAAATGACAAAATTTCCTGTAGCAGCCATCAAATTTATATTGCTTTCAGTCAAGGTTAAATTGTACGCCTTACAGGGCAGATTCAAGCTGGTGTCAAAACGAGCGAATTGATACTCGCTCGCGTTGGCGACATAAAATCCGCTTCCAGTGCCCATCACATTGATGCCATGGGATAAATCGTAATTAATTTGATCGAAAAAGAACCCATTCCCATGTTGATCACCATAAGTGCTGTACTTAATAAAATCTCCATTATTGTCTACTGTACTCAAGAGCAATTTTGTTGCACCCGTTGGAGTTTTTGAGAAACCAGAAAGGACAAAAAGCGAAAATGTCGCTCCAGGAATTTGACATATAGCGGTAAACTTATCTTCCTTATTTCCACCAAAATTTTTAGCACTCTGCACACTGCCGTTGGTACCAATTTTCATCACAAAAGCTTCGGTGGTATTGATATCATAGGCGCCTATCGCATTATAAGAATGCCCTGTCAAAAAAGAGGCCCCACCGAGAGTAGAAATTTCCATATCACTTAGGAGCAAATTCAAACTCGGATCGCTATAGGTATATCCTGAAAGCAATTGGCCGCTCGTATTAATCTTCGCCAGAGTAATTCTTGCTGGGACACTCCCACTGGTCCCTGCAAAACCTGCCAGCATCAAATCCCCATTTATATCTCGGTTAATGGCAATACCTCTGTGGTAGGCATCCCCAGTTACAATTTTCTTGCACCAAATTTCATTTCCGTTAGCATCCAACTTAGTGACGATGGATTTATCATTCCAAGCCCCAAGAAAATATAAATCGCCAGCCCATTCTAGTCCGTCGTGCATGCTAGAAATTTGACCAAGGGTTCGACTCCATAGAAGGTTTCCGTTAGAACTAATGCGGACGATATAGGCACTAAATCCAGTGGAATGTATGGCAATATAATCCTTATTTGAGGTTTGAAACATTCTCCATCCTTGCACGACCATACTAATGGGAATGTAAAAGCTCCATTGCAATTCATGATTTGCATTGAATTTAGCAAAATGGTTTCCAATGCTAGAGCGGCGGCCCATCATTACATAGTTCCCATCGACATCTATGAAGCCAGCATCCCCTACTATGGATTTAGTGGAATCACCAAAACTGTAGACAGCACTACTTTGCGCCAGAGCACTGAGCTGCAAAATGGATATGGAGAGGACAAGGATAAATAACTTCTTCATGATGGAATAAATAATCGCTCTGACGAAGATAAAGTTCTTTGGGTTAAGGAATCATCATATTTTGTTGCAAAGATTACGACAAACAATACATGCACTTAAAAGGTGCTATTGAAGAAAGTGCATAGACTTGGATTAGACACAATTGCTCACTACACTCCAAGAAAACTGACTTACTATGAAAGCTAAAATTAAAACAGCTAATATTCAAGAAACGATAAGTATTCATGCTGTTTATGATGTGCCATGCCCTATTCATCAAGATGACACAACCACCTTCCGCCATCTACTGCGTTCGAATAGCGCTGCATGAGGTGGAATCAAACTGTATATTTGGAATAACACACAGAGGTTTCCTAATCACAAAATGCCTGCATGGACTGCTAGGATATCCTGAGGTAAAGAAATAAAAAATATGCAAGACTACATTAGTTTAGCGGGAAAGAATGGAGTCGCCTTATTAGATAAAGGAGATTGCCAATTTTGTGGTGCAAAAACCAAAAGAGGAATTCACGAATGCGTAGAAATATTCAATCTTGGCTTTCAAGAAATTGATTTTTCGAGCCCAGAAAATCACATCTATAGATTTTTAATTGTAGATGCGCATACATTACAACACCCTGAAATTCATGGCAGGTGGAGCAATCACTATCATCTAAGTCGCCTTCATTTAATCCATAAACATCAAACAAATTGGACGTATAAATTATCGCCAAAACTGAGTAATTATTTAAATAAGTACAAACAAGATAAGAAGGATGAATATCTAGAATCTCCCGAAAGATTAAAAAGAGGAAGACTCACGACGACAGATATCAAAGCACTTTCTTCAGATGAATTGGAATGTAAAAAATTAATAAGAAAATGGGCTCAGGAAGTTTATGAAAGCTGGGAAGCATGTCATCATGTAGCAGATCGAATCGCAAGAGAGTTTTTAGATCAAAGCTATTGAGTGAGTGACCTCTAGAACGAACTCTTCCATTGGAACACCATAGTCTTCCATCAAAAAACTCTAATCTCCCTAAAATTAAAATTCGCAAAAAAATCAGTCTCTTCTATTTCCAGATATCGCACTCGGCGTCCTCACCCGAAATAGAACGGATGAAAAAACTATGGTATTGGGGGGATTGACTAACTTTAACTTTCAGAACGAAAACCTTGTATAGGAATAGATAGCACTAGCCTAGGCAACAACAGCAGCTGATGAGATACGAAGAAAGGATACCAGATGAATTATTTCGAGATGATGGCCATTATAATGGGCGCCCTGCCGATTTTACAGACAGAATCGTACAAAGAAGAATACGACTCATTAATGGCATAAGTGGATTCACGAATAAAAATTTCTCTCTTCTCGATATAGGTTGTGGAAATGGAGCATCTATGTTTCTCCTTTCTGATAAAATGAAAAGATGTCAAGGCATCGAAATAACCGACGAACATCTAGACCAATTTAATAATTACAAGAAGACTAATAAGATTGATAATTGCGATTATAAAATTGTGGATGTCGTCGAATCTGAAGCTTCTGAAAAATATGACCGACTGATCAGCTTTGAAGTCATTGAACATCTTTCAGATGAGGATGGAGTAAAATACTATTATGACTCCTTAAAGGATGATGGCATTTTGGCCATAACCGTCCCTAATAAATGGTGGATATTTGAAACGCACGGAGCTGACCTACCCCTCTTACCTTGGAATAGAGTTCCTTTTTTCTCTTGGCTCCCAAGACCTATACATGAACGTTTTGCGCATGCCCGAATTTATACGAAAGGACGAATCAAAAAACTGTTGGAGAAACATGGATTTACAGTCTTAAGTTGCGAGTACATCATGGCACCTATGGATGTTCTCCCTGAAGGCAAAGCAAAAAAATGGATTATTAAAAATGTTTTCAATTCTGACACGACTAAAATTCCGTTTAAATCGACTTCCATCTTTGTAGTGGCGAAGAAAGAAGTCTAGAAAGAGCCTTCGATAGGCCCTTTTACCCTTAACTTAACATTTGCGCGTATGAGAAAGCTGCCTGTATCTTTAAGTTGGAACTACAAAAAATGAATCCAAAAAGTGCCATTAAAATATTGCTTTACCTCTCAGCAGCATACATACTGTTTCATCTCAGCATTGTTTTTAAAGTAGTCCCTTATGAAATAACATGGGGCGGCAGACTCAAAACTGATTCAGAAATGTATGTTTTTGAAAGCATTTCAATCTTCATCATTCTTTTGTTGATATTCATCTTATTAATTAAAGGGAAGTATGTAAACGAGTTCATCCCTCTTAAAATCGTCAATATTGTTTTGTGGATATTCTTCGCATTATTCGCTCTCAATACCGTCGGAAACATTTTTGCCGAAACGAATTTTGAGAAATATTTTATCCTACTGACTCTCCCTTCAGCGATATTGATTTGGATAATTTTGCGCAAAGGGAAGAAACAAATTCATGAGTAGGTTTGCAAATGATGAAATGAAAGAAAACGCAATCTTTCATTTAAACCCTATTCTCAATCAATAAAATCGAAGCGTTTATGGCATTTTGACCATCCTAATGAAGTACTTTAGCGCCTCAAAAGGAAGAACATTTGCCCATGAAATATCACATCTTAATACTCCTTATATTCACAATAATCAGCTCATGTATGAGTGAAGACCAATCGACTTCCAATCAAAAGAGCACTCAAAACGAAAAAATGAATGATAATCAAGAATCCCTCAAATCCCAACTGGATGAAAGAAAAGAAAAATTTGGAAAGAAAGCGGACCCACAAAAAAGAAAAGCATATAAAGAAGGCATTGCCTCCGTTGAGAAGAGTGGAATAGTTGAAAAGGCAATGCAAGTTGGTGATACAGCTCCAAATTTCGTGCTCAACAATGCCTTGGGTGAGGCTGTAGAATTAAACGAATATTTAAAAAAAGGGAAAGTCATTTTGACTTGGTACAGAGGCGGCTGGTGCCCTTACTGCAATTTAACCCTCAACCAAATGCAAAAAGAACTCCCAAATTTTTTGGCGAATGGAGCCAACCTAATTGCCCTAACTCCTGAATTACCGGACAAATCATTAGACACAAAAGAAAAGAATGCCTTAAAATTTGAAGTGCTTAGTGATGTAGGAAATAAAATTGCGAAAGAGTACGGCATCGTCTTCAAACTAACCGATGCGGTTGCGAAAGCGTATGATAAGTCTTTTGGAATGAATGACTATAATGGAGATGAGTCAAATGAACTTCCTTTGGCCGCGACCTATATAATAGACCAGGATGGCAAAATCATTTATGCATTTTTGGATGCCGACTATCGAAATCGAGCGGAACCTTCTGAACTCACAGCCATATTAAAGCAGTACAATTAAGAATATAAGCTGAGAAAGTACCAATGAAAACAAATTAACATAAATCATCCTAGAGATGGCAAAGAACATATGCAAATTTTAGACCCTAACATCATTCAAATTGACCCTGAAATTCTCAATGAAATTGATGAGAAAGCACGGTCAATATACAGAGCCATTACTTTTTGTAAAAAAACTTCGTCCAAAGCATTATTTGACGAATTCGTAAATACAACAAATAGTCTGACCGAAATTCTCAGCATAAAAAATGCTCAGATGGAGGCCAGCTCTGAAGAAGAGGTCATTCTCTATCACAAAAATTTAAAAAAGGTTATTCTCTTTGTCCTGAATGAAATAAAAAATGAAACTCCTTTTGACAATCAAGTTCAATTATTTCAAATATTCAGATTAGTCTCGCCTGAATCTCATAGCGAGCACCCCAATAAATTTAGAAATAAAGTAGTGCAAATTGGAAGCTTTATATGTCCTGAGCCCAATTCTATAAGTAGCTTGACAGCTGACGTGTTTAACAATATGAAGCGCATTTCAAGTCCATTACTGAGGGCTATTTACCTACATCATGAGCTCATAAGGGTTCATCCATTTATTGACGGGAATGGCAGAACAATAAGAATTGCAAAAAATTGGATTCTCATGTACAATCTCTACCCTCCAATATTCATTAAGAATTCAGACGAGAAAAAATCATACATTGAAAAACTCAGCGGAAGCTTTCGAGCAATTGAAAACAATAATCAAGTTTGGCATGAAGAAACAAAGGATTTTTTTATGCAAGAATTGACAAGAGTTTCTTACAGCATACAATTTATTCTAAATAAAATAAAAATCGATTAAAATAGTAACCCCTCTTGCCAAATCAAAGCACAAACCCGAACTTATTTTAAGAGTACCTTTAAGTTAGTGATGGCAGAGCCAAAAGCTATACCGTCATGATACTTAAGACGCTAATACTCACTGGGAAATTAGAATAAAAAAGCAAAATGAGACGGCATGAATAAAAAAAGCAAGAACAGTGGACTACCTCCAGGTTCGGTTGTCTATACCGGAAATCGCAAAATTGAAAAAGTCCAAATTCATTACCTCCATTATGACGAGAATAATCTAGAAGAGAAAACACTCCATAATCAAGGTAAAATAGTTTTTCATCACTCGGATGACAACAAAGTAGATTGGTACGATATAAGAGGCATCCACGATAGTGCACTCATTGAACAAATTGGAGCTGCCTTTAACATCCACTCTTTGATATTGGAAGACGTATCTGACATTGACCAAAGACCTAAGTTTGAAGAATATGAAAATGGAATTTTTATTATTGTCAAAGCACTTTCTTTTGATAAAGCAAGACTAAAAATAAGCACAGAACAAGTCGGTATTTATTTTAAAAAATGGTTCGTTGTCACTTTTCAGGAAACAGAAAGTGATTTGTTCAATACGATAAGAAAGAGAATCCAAAACGGGAAAGGACGAATTAGACAAAGAGGATCTGACTACTTTGCCTATGCCTTAGTGGACGTCATAGTGGACCATTATTTCATCGTCTTAGAAGACATTGAATTGGAAATAGAGTCCTTGGAAGAGAAAGTCTTAGAAAAGCAAGATGCCGCAATTAAATCAAAGATTCATCTCCTTAGAAAAGAGCTCTTAACCATGCGAAAATCAATTGCACCACTAAGAGAAGCTGTCAGTCGTTTTGCAAAATCAGATAGCCCATTTATAGAAGAAAAAACAGTCGTTTACCTCAGAGACCTCTATGACCACACTAAACAGGTGATGGACTCTGTGGAATCCTTTCGAGATTCTCTTAACGGATTGAACGATCTTTTTATTTCGGAAGTCAGCTTTAAGATGAACCAAGTCATACAGATGTTGACAATAGTATCAACAATATTCATTCCTTTGACTTTTCTTGCAGGCATCTATGGAATGAACTTTGACAATATGCCAGAGCTCCATTGGGAATATGGTTACTTTATTCTATGGGCACTAATGGCTGTTATTTTTGTGGGTCTTCTGCTTTATTTTAAGAAAAAAAAGTGGTTTTAACCTTAAAATCGAGTTTAAAATGAAAAACTTTTATCTAAAAGACTATTCAATTTAGTTTAAACAAATGACAACAAATTATGTTTGACAAGCTCAAAGTGTATTGTAAAAATATCGTTCCCTTAGAGGAGAAGGAACTCCAATTGATTGATTCTCACTTTGAAGTTCTCAATATAAAGAAAAAAGACTTTTTGCTCCGCGAAGGCAAAATCTGTAACTTTTTAGGCTTTGTTGAACATGGCACCATTAGACATTTTCATATAAAAAATGGTCTTGAGAAAACATGCGACATCTCATCTGAATATTCTTGGGTGACAGATTTTCAGAGTTTTAATCAAAACAAAGCTGGCATCATGAACTTGCAAGCCTTAGAAGACAGCACATTTTTTATTGTCAAGAAAAATAATCTTCGGAAACTCTACAGTGAATCAAAGAAATATGAACCCTTTGGCAGAATAATGGCTGAAAAGGTAGCCCAAAGAGCAACAGAAATAGCCATGTCTTTGTCATCAGACAAGCCAGAAGAACGATTTCAAAAATTGATTGAAAGTCAAACAGACCTTTTTCAAAAAGTTCCTCAGAAGTACCTCGCTAACTTTATAGGCGTTAGCCCAGAGAGCTTCAGTAGAATTCGAAAAAGAATTGCAGAAAAATCAAAGTCTTAACTTAAGTCATCTTTTTTAGATGCTTGGCACAACACCTTTGTACTTCACCAAAAAAATAAAAATGAAGTATACAATATGGGTTTTATGGACAACGGCCTTGGTATTTTCAACCAATACAGAGGCTCAAGAAATAGATTTTTCAAAATTGAAATCCATTGAACACAAACTTGATGATGTGATGGAAATAATTGATACCGTAGTTTTAAAAGTTAAACTAAAAGAAGTTGAACTTGATTTCAAGGAAAATCGATCAGAGTTGAACAAATTAAGACTTGCAATTATTTATCATGAAACAGCGCTCAATCTAGGACTAATAACCAAAAGCAATTTTCAAGGATACGCTAAAAAAAGCTATGAGATTTTGAGCGAACTGAATGTTACCCCAACACCCACTAAGGAACTCTTACCTTTTATAACATCATACCGAGCATCTGCTATTTCTCTCATGGCAGCTGAAACGAAGAAAATTGGATTAATTCACGATGCGTTTAAATTATTTGAACAAAGCATCGAAAGATATGGCAAATTCAGCTACTCCCCGGAATTTTTAAGAGGTAGTGTATCCGAAAACCTTCCTTGGATCTTCTTTTCAAAAAAAAGATTTGCAAAAATTGACATGCAATCTATTTTGGACAAACAGACTTTAAACGAGGGGTATGCCAATGGAAAAATAATGAGCTATGTTTATTGGGCTTGGGCAAACAAAAGAAGAAGTAAAAAATTCAGAGCTCAAGCTCTAGAGCACCTTGATAGAGCACTTGCATTAGATCCAAATTTCACAGCAGGAGGTCGAAAAGCGCAAAAACTAAAAGCTGAACTTTTGAACTGATTAGTCTCTCCAAAAAAACTGGGCGCGACTAATCCTCAAACTTCTTGATTTATAAAAGATTGACTTCTCAACTTTTAAAATAGTCTGAATGAAAAGGATGATGTGTAAATAAAACATTTGCCACCCATTTTATGGCGTCATATCAAAAAATCAAGAGTATTTTTATAGGGTGGTGATGCAGAAAACAATATTTACTTTAAAGCTCCTTCCTTCATCAATAAATTCTATTGCTTGCATCTTGACAATTACCCTTCTAGTACTGTCTGCATGCTCTGATCCTATTTCGGTTACAAATGAAGGACCGGCGAAGAATAAGCCCCTCAACGAACAGCTGAGAGCTTTTGAAATTATAGAAATAAACTATGACCAAATCTATAAAATTGCCACAACGAAGCCAACGAACTACATCTCCTTAAATCTCAATATAAAATCACATCCACATTGGAATTTTCAGATGAAAACCGACGACCTGAAAAACTATATAGCATCCGGTTTTGAAATGATTGAAATTGGGAAAATGGACAAACATATCCATCATCAACTAGACGACATTTATGCATTAGAAGGTTTTCTTGAAACTAAAAATCAAAAAGTTGTCATGACATTTGGCTCGGGAAAAATGGAAGCAATAATCGTAGAAAGTGATATTGAATATTCGATTGAGCCCCTCAGCAACTACAATAAAAACGCGAATCCAAACCAATATGTCCTTTATAGCGGGCTAGACATCCTCGATTGTGATTTTAATTGCAGTGATGAATCAAGCTTGTCGATTAGTTCAGTAGAAAATCAAAACCTGAATAAGGCCCCATGGCAAATTAAACTCACCTATCTCGGTGATTATCAATTCTATCAGAAGTTTAAGACTACAGCTGATGCCTTTAATTATATGTTCTGGCGATTTTACTATGCAAATAAGCGATTCAAAGCATTTAATGATGTCGGACTAAGTTGGAACTTGCAGACGGCCTATTTATACACTTCACATGGATCCAGGAACTACAACCCAAAGACCCGTTCTAACAAATCAACATTTGCGAAAGAATGTTCAGCATATTACGACTATGATTGGTATAAGAGTGGAGATGTCAATTTTTTCTTTACTGGAGATGATGTCGAAGGCGTTATCGGGCGTTCAATCTGTTTGGGGTCTATGTGCAATAAACCATCCAAAGCATTCTCCTTTTCTGAATGGAGACCGAGCGGCTATCAAGCATCAAATTTAATGGCGCATGAAATCGGTCATGTTATGGGATGTCCGCACGATGAATCGACGAATAATTTTATGCACGAGAGCGTTTCAAAATGGCGTTCGATTCTTGGAGATGAGGCCAAATCGAAATTATTATCTTGCCTAGAGAAAAACTCCTGCCTTACAAAATAATCTAATATTAAAATATGGAAATTAGACTAAGCTGTGAAAATTGCGACAAAGCCCTACCCAACAATAGCGATGAGGCCATGATCTGCACTTTGGATTGCACCTTTTGCAAAGAATGTGTTGATGAGGTCTTACAAAACGTATGCCCCAATTGTGGTGGCGGATTTGAGAAGAGGCCCACACGTCCAAAGCAATATTTAGCAAAATATCCTCCGAGAGAAGATAAAGTTTACAAACCAATAGTTGAGAATAAATTCTTAAAGAAAAATCTAAATATCAATCCTAGAGAACGCTAGCATCTCAGTCTTAAGCTTAAGTATATTAAAAAGATGACGAGCATGCGCTGCGCGCATGCTCGTCACTAGAAAAAACAATTTTAAGCCAAATCGAATCGGTCGAGATTCATCACTTTTGTCCAAACCTGAACAAAGTCCCTAACAAACTTCTCCTTGGAATCTGAAGAGGCATAAACCTCGGCCAAAGCTCTCAAAACAGAATTAGAACCAAAAATTAAGTCAGCTCGCGTTGCCGTCCATTTAGCATCACCAGCCGAGTTGCTGCCAATAAAAACTTCACGTTCTTCATCTTGAGCGGCCCATGTAATTTCCATATCCAATAAATTGACAAAAAAGTCATTGCTCAACACACCAATATTGTCTGTTAAGAGACCATGCTTGGAATCATTGACATTAACTCCAAGCACTCTCAATCCACCAAGCAAGACCGTCATCTCGGGTGCGCTCAGTCCTAACAACTGCGCCTTGTCAATGAGCAGATGCTCAGAATCAATGGAGTATTTCCCTTTCAGGTAATTTCTAAATCCATCAGCAGCCGGCTCTAAGTCCGAGAAAGAGTCAATATCCGTCTGCTCTTGCGAAGCATCTACACGCCCAGAAGTAAATGGAACATCAAGCTTTATTCCAGCTGCAGCGGCGCCCTTTTCAACTGCGACAGTCCCGCCAAGAACGATTAAATCAGCCATTGATATTTTCCCGCCTAAATCTGACTGGATTCCTTCATACACCTTCAATACTTTTTCAAGCTGCGCAGGATTATTTACTTCCCAGAATTTTTGAGGTGCCAATCTTATGCGCGCACCATTCGCCCCGCCTCTCATATCTGAGGCTCTAAAAGTAGAGGCCGATGCCCAGGCCGTACTAATCATTTCAGAAGGACTTAATGCTGATGCGAGTAGAGCCTCTTTTGCTTTTTGCACTAAATCATTAGCTAATTTCCCATCAGATTTTGGGAGTGGATCTTGCCAAATCAAATCTTCAGCCGGAACCTCTGGCCCATGATATCTGACCTTTGGCCCCATATCTCTGTGTGTAAGTTTAAACCATGCCCGCGCAAAAGCATCTTCAAAAGCTGCATGATCTTCATAAAACTTTCGTGATATTTTCTCATAAGCGGGATCATAACGCAGGGACAAATCTGTGGTCAACATTCTCGCCATATGCATCTTTGAAGCATCATGTGCATCAGGCACATCAGCAGCACCACTCTTTGCAACCCATTGATTCGCTCCAGCAGGACTCTTGCTTAATTCCCACTCATTTTCAAAAAGATTTTTAAAGAATAAGGCCGTCCATTCCGTAGGTTTTTGTGTCCAAGTCACCTCCAAGCCACTAGTGATTGCATCACCGGCTATACCCGTTCCATGAGTACTCTTCCATCCAAGGCCTTGGGATTCAATGGCCGCTCCTTCAGGCTCAGCACCAACTAAAGATGCATCACCAGCACCATGCGTCTTACCAAAAGTGTGACCTCCTGCAATCAAAGCCACAGTTTCTTCATCATTCATCGCCATCCGAGCAAATGTTTCACGAATATCTTTTGCGGCCGCAATTGGATCAGGATTGCCTTCAGGCCCTTCTGGATTCACATAAATCAATCCCATTTGAACCGCTGCTAAAGGATTTTCTAAATCTCTCTCCCCGCTATAACGCTTATCTCCAGCTTCCCACTCTGTTTCTGACCCCCAGTAAACATCTTCTTCTGGCTCCCAAACATCTGCTCTCCCACCGCCAAAACCAAAGGTTTTGAAGCCCATGGACTCCAGTGCTACATTGCCTGTCAATAGCATTAAATCTGCCCAAGAAATACTGCTTCCATACTTCTGTTTGATAGGCCACAACAACCTTCTCGCTTTATCTAAGTTTCCATTGTCCGGCCAACTGTTCAAGGGAGCAAAACGTTGCTGTCCAGTACCGCCGCCACCGCGACCATCTCCAGTTCTATATGTCCCAGCACTGTGCCACGCCATTCTAATAAAAAAGGGACCATAATGACCAAAATCTGCCGGCCACCATTCTTTCGAATCCGTCATCAAAGCGGTCAAATCTTTTTTTAATCCTTCATAGTCCAAAGAATTAAATGCCTTGACATAATCAAAGTCTGCGTCCATCGGATTTGTCTTGTCCGTATGCTGTTTTAAAATATTCAACTTAAGTTGTTTAGGCCACCAATCTCTATTGGTAGTCCCCGAACCCGCTGTGGGGCCAACAGACATGCTTCCGTTGTGGAATGGGCATTTACTGATATCTCCGTTCGTATTATCCATAAAAATTATTCATTTAGTCTAGCGAACATAGGCAATGTATTACATTTACAAAAACGATATTTAAAATACTATTATTGATGTCATCAATATCTATAAATCAAATCAAATACGTGCTTGCACTAGACAGAACAGGGAGTTTTAGTGAGGCGGCAGACTCATGCTTTGTTACTCAAAGCACCTTAAGCACCATGGTGAAAAAGCTGGAAGAGTCATTAGACATCAAACTATTTGACCGCAAAAGCAAACCCATTAAGCTTACAGAAGAAGGACAAAAATTGATCGATCAATTTAAAGTTGTTTTTAATGAATCGGAAAATCTACTGGAACTCGTCCAGGAAACAAAAGAAGAATTCAATGGCAGTCTCAACATCGGCATCATCCCTACCCTTGCCCCATTCTTACTCCCCCTCTTTCTAGATAAAATAGTCAAGAAGTTCCCCAAAATCGAATTCAGCATATTTGAAATCACAACAAACGAAATCGTAAGCAGATTAAAGTTGAGGGAAATCGACATCGGCTTATTGTCACTGCCTATAAAAGACAAAGAGATTCATAGTCTTCCGCTCTTCCAAGAGGAATTCATGGTTTATGATACTAGCACAAAAGCTAGAGGTAAGAAAAAGTATGCTGTAAATGATATTGATCTATCTCGGCTTTGGCTGCTCGAAGAGAGTCATTGTCTGACGAATCAAATTGAGAATATATGCAATCTTAGAAACAAGAATAAAAGTGAAAACAATCTGCACTTTAAAAGTGGATCCTTACTCACTCTTTTAAAACTCATTCACAAAAACAAGGGCATTACTCTATTACCCAAACTCGCGACACTTCAATCCAAATTGATTAATGTTAAATATGTACATCCACTACAATCACCAACGCCTGTCCGGGAAATTGGTTTTGCGATGCACAGCAATTTCAACAAAAAAAGAATCCTCAATGTGCTTAAGGAAAAAATCCTACAGTCTGTCGAACACAAATTGGGCGATGCCAAAAAATCACAAATCATTGAACCTTTCTCTTGAGACGAGCCATTATTTTAAAGCAGATTTCAGTAAGTCGAATCGCGTCATAACTTTGCTATCAGAAACATATTGAATTTAAAGGAAGACCATAGTGAAATTTGCCTCATATGCGAGAGAGAACTGGGAAATAAGAACATCTCGAAACACCATCTAACACCCAAATCTCAAGGCGGACGAAAGAGTGAGACCATTGTGATTCATAATATTTGCCATCAAAAGATACATTCTAGCATAACAGAAAAAGAACTCAAGAAAGAGTATAATACAATAGAAAAATTGAGGAGTCATGAAGAAATAATCAAATTCATCAAATGGGTAGCAAAAAAAGACAGTAGCTTTTATCAGAGGAATAAGAAAATTAAAAGGAAATGAAAACTCATTGATTAAACTATCAATATGAAAATAGTACAATTAGAAATATTCAGCACAGACTTAGAGAAGCAAAAGAAGTTTTATCACGAAAATTTAGGACTAGAAATTCTCAGTGAAGATGAGAGCTCCATCAGTCTTAAAATAGGACATTCAACTCTAAAGTTGAGCAGAAGAAATGAAAGCAAAGTTTACCATTACGCCATAAACATCCCAGCAAATCAAATCCAAGAGGGACTAGCTTGGCTGAAAACTAAAGTTGATGTCATCACTTCTGAGAATACCGAAATTCAACAATTTGAAGATTGGAATGCAGAGGCTATTTATTTTTTTGATGCAGAAGGAAATATAGGCGAACTCATTTCTCGAAAAAATTTAAACAACAATTCTGATGAGCAATTCAATAGTAAATCTTTACTTGAAATTAGCGAAATAGGAATCCCCACCTTAGACATTTGTCATGAATATGAAGTTTTAAAGGCCGCAAGCGAACTACCAATCTATTCAGGGAGCTTTGAACGCTTCTGTGCAGCTGGCGATGAGCATGGCCTTTTCATACTGATTAACAAAAGCGCTAAGAAGGAATGGTTCCCAACGGATATAAAAGCTAAATCAGCAGATTTCAACATCCAATTTTCCGAAAATGAAGCAGTGCACACCTTTGAATATAAAGATCAAATACTGAGTGCAAAAAATAGCCTGGCCTAAATGCAACATTGTTGCAATTAATTTATATCTTCGTTTTCAAATTATACAAAATGAAGAAAATTTCTATCCTAGCATCCCTACTATTAGTTGTCTTATTTAGCGCATGTGTAAAGACTGAACCTGAAGTTCCAAATGAAGAAGAAGTGATTACCACTCTTCGCTACACACTCAGCCCTCAACCCTCTGGCGCAGATGTCGTGATGACTTTCGTGGACCTCGATGGCGATGGTGGAAATGCCCCAACGATTACTGGAGGCACTCTAGATGCCAATACCACATATTCAGGCTCCTTAGAATTACTTAATGAGGCAGAATCACCTGCAGAAGACATCACCGCGGAAATTGAAGAGGAAGATGAAGATCATCAATTCTTCTTTGCAACTACAGTTGCTAACCTTAGCGTAGCCTACAGTGACCAAGATGCTGATGGCAACCCAATCGGTCTAGAAAGCACTGTGACCACAATGGCAGCAGCTCAAGGCGAATTGACAATCACTCTTAGACATGAGCCCAACAAATCAGGTTCAGGTGTTTCAAATGGAGATATAACAAATGCCGGAGGCGAGACTGATATTGAAGTCACCTTCCCTCTTGATGTTCAATAGGAGCATTTTTATAATCATAATACTTTGTAGCACTGCTGTTCTCAAGACGAATGGACAGCAATGCAATATCACTGTACAAGGAATCGTAAATGATGAAGGCTCGGGCCTCCCTCTGTCTTTCGTAAATGTTTATTTCCAAGAGAATTTAAGAGGAGCGCGAACCAAAGATGATGGCAGCTTCTCCATCGACAGCATCTGTCCTGGAGAATACCATCTTCTGCTTTCGCATATTGGTTGTGAGGCGGTCAAACTGCACATAGACTTGACGCAAGACACGACCTTAAATATAAATTTATCCCATACCTCCACATCTATCGGACATGTGGTCATCAAAGAAACAAAGAAGAATCCGAATAATGAGTCTAGTTTTTCGCTGAGCCGCAAAACCATTGAAGACAATGCCAACTTAAACCTTTCTGGTTTGCTCGAAAATGAAAGTGGCGTGCACCTCATCAAGAATGGCAGTGGAATTTCTAAACCTGTAGTGCAAGGTCTTTATGGCAATAGGCTCATGATTCTGAACAATGGGATTCCACAAAGCGGACAACAATGGGGAAATGACCATAGTCCCGAAATTGACCCTTTCTCTGCTGATCGAATCAGAGTTATAAAGGGTGTGAGCGCCATTGAATATGGTGGAGGGAATTTGGGAAATGTCATTCTTATAGAACCCAAGCGCATTCAAAAAGAACCGCATTTACATGGCCAAGTCAATTATGCTTTCGAAAATAACGGCAGAGGCCACAGCTTGAATGGCCGCTTGGCAAAGTACTCCCCTGCCCTTGCTTGGAGAATCAATAGCACTTTTAAAAAATATGGAGATAGAAAAACGCCCGATTATTTCCTAAACAATACAGGAGTGCAAGAAGGCAATCTTTCTCTTCAATTAGAGAAGACTATTAATGACAGATTATTCTGTAAATTTTATGCAAGCACATTCAATACACGCCTAGGAATTCTTAGAGGCTCTCAAATTGGGAACCTCACAGATTTAGAAATAGCTTTAGGAAGCAGTATTCCATTTTACACTGAGAGCAATTTTAGCTATGGCTTGGATGCGCCCAAGCAAGAAGTTGGACACCATTTAGCCAAATTGAGTGCCCAATATTTCATCGATGAAAATCAAACCATAGAAGCCGCCATCGCAGGGCAGCTCAACAATAGAAAAGAATTTGATATCAGACGAAGCGGACGGACCGAAATTGCTTCGTTAAGCCTACAGCAATTTACTTTCAATACAGAATTTATATATAGCAAAAAATTAAAGTCTGACTGGGCATTTAAAGTAGGGAATCAGAATGTGACAACAGATAATACCAATGATCCTGGAACAGGAATCCTTCCATTAATCCCTGACTACATCTCCTTCAAAAGTGGGCTTTTCACCACCCTCGGCAAGTCGACCAAAATGGGACAGTACAACTTTGGATTGCGTTATGATTTTGAACAGCAAAATGTTGTCACCATCAGCCAATCTATTCCAAGAGAAATTATCCGCTATAACAATACTTTTCATAATGTGAGCGCATTGGCTTCTGCAAAGTTTAGCACATCCAAGACAACATCTATCAGTTTAAGTTCAGGATTTGCGATGAGAAATCCGGCCATAAATGAATTGTACAGCGCTGGCCTACATCAAGGAGTTAGTGGAATTGAAGAAGGTTCATCTGATTTATTAACAGAGAGAGCTTTAAAAAATACTCTTGAATTGAACTGGATTCCTTCAACAAAGTTTTCAATCAATATTCTCGCCTATCATCAATACTTTCAGAATTACATCTTCCTCAATCCCCAAGATGAAATCCGCTTAACGATCAGAGGAGCATTCCCTGTTTTTAAATACGAGCAGACTAATGCCAGTATATATGGCTTAGATATTTCATCACAGTTTACACTAAACCGCTCTTTGTACGGCATTGCAAAATTGAGTCTCCTCCAAGGGAATGATATTTCAAATGACATTCCTTTAGTTTTCATGCCCCCCAACAGCCTTTATGCGAGCCTGAATTATAGAATTGATGAATCTTCAAAAATCTCAAGCAACTTAAGTCTTGAGGATACCGAGATTGAAATTAACAACAGACTTGTTCTCGAACAGCGGCATCTTTTAGAGAGCCAAGATTTCCTTCCACCACCTTCGACTTATAGTTTGATTGGCATGAAGCTCTCGAGCAATTTGGTATTTCCCTCCTATAAATTAAGATGCTTCCTTAAGGCAGACAACTTACTAAATACGCGCTACAGGGACTATCTTAATAGACAACGATATTTTGCTGATGCAATGGGAAGGAGCATTAGTGTGGGAATAAACTTTAAATTTTAAACATGGACGAATTAAAAATTAAAGACATCCTTCGAGAGCGTGATTTAAAGGCCACTAGTCCTAGGTTAAACATCCTCCAAACCATACTTGAATACCGATCAGCCATCCCATTTTCAAGTCTACAACAAGCCATGAAATCCTTGGATCGAGTTACACTTTATAGAACGATAGAGTCATTAAAAGACAAAGGAATTATTCACAAGGCTTATCAAGAAGATAATGAAAGTTATTATGCACTTTGTGATGACAATTGCAGCACAGAGATACACCATCACGAACACCTACATTTCAAGTGCAATAAGTGCCTTAAAGTCTCCTGTATAAAACAAAAGATTAATATATCAATTCCAAATTATGAAGTGCATCAGGTCTCCATGCACCTCAGTGGAATCTGCAAAAATTGCAGGAATTAGAATGGATAAAAACGCTTTTATATTAGCTTATGAAAATGCATTACACTCACAAAGCTGGGATGCTGTAAGCGTCTTAATGCATGAAAATATCACCGTCACTTTTTCGAATGCGGCGGTATATCAAGGAAAGGATGAAGTGAAAATTGCATTTAAGAAAACTTCGAACTGATCAAAAGTGAAAAATATACCATGAAAAATGTAGCCTGGATTTATGAAACAGCGGACTGCGCTGTCTTCACCTTCGAATATTCTTGGAGTGGGCTCATTCATGGCAAGACACAAAGCGGAAATGGAATAGGCACTTCAATACTCGTCAAAGCAGAAGGGAGCTGGAAACTCTTGGCAGAAAGCCTGAATAAGGCGGCCAATCCCTAAAAAAACCTTTAAAGGATGTTAGAATGAATAGAAAATTTGCGGCTTTTTAATAATATATCCTTGAGAATAAAATCGGACAAGATGCTTTGTTGTACCTTCAAAAAAGCACCAATAAAACCAGAAAATTATGCTACTTACTATCATAGGGATTGGTCTATTCTTCATCATCCTCGAACGCATAATCCCAGACCAAAAACTTCCGCATGTCAAAGGCTGGTGGACAAGAGTCATAATAATCAATGTCATTCAAGTGGGCATTGTCGTGCTTGGAATGTATAGCTGGGACATTTGGCTCAAAAAATTCTCTCTTTTCTCTCTTTCAGAATATCTTGGCCCTGTCACTGGAGGACTTGTTGGTTATTTCATTGTCACCTTTATATTTTATTGGTGGCATAGATGGAGACATGACGTCAATTTTCTTTGGCTCACTTTTCACCAACTTCATCATAGCCCACAGAGAATAGAAACAATTACATCATTCTATAAACATCCCGCAGAAATTATCTGCAACTCAATACTTATTGGTGCGATTAATTTCCTCCTACTCGGCCTATCAATCGAATCGGCAGCATTTTGTATCCTTTTTAGTTCCATTGGTGAATATGTCTATCACATGAATATAAAAACACCACATTGGATGGGCTATTTCTTCCAGCGACCGGAGATGCACAGAATTCATCACCAAAGAGCCAAGCACTACAATAATTTTTCCGACCTTCCTATTTGGGACATGCTCTTCGGTACATACGAAAACCCCAAAGTGAGTGAAGAGCCTTGCGGATTCAAAGCAGAACGAGAAGAGAAATTATTGGAAATGATGAAATTTAAAAACGTCAACGACAGTTACAATCCATAGACAGATGCGCAAAGGACTCTATATTGCGGTTATCTTCATTGGGTTTCTACAAAGCATAGGCTATCTAACTGGACTAAAACCCATTCGAGACCTAGGTATTATCACATCGGCCTCTCCCCTACCTATTGTCTTTACAGAAGTAAAAGGAGTTGAGACTTTTGCGAGTGATTTTTACGTGCAATGGACAAATAAGAACAAGCAGATTGAACAACTTAAGATTACGCCCGCGATGTATTCAATGCTCAAAGGACCTTATAATCGGCGTAATATCTATGGCGCTGCCATCGCTTACGGACCCGTGCTACCTAATAAATTGCTCCAACCAATATTAGAATACAGCCTTTGTCAAAATATACTCAGAGACGAATTAGGAATACCCTATACAGGAGATAGCATTTCCATTTTGATTAAAACAAGAACAAAAAATCGCGCGGATCAATGGATCCTTGAAGCGAGCTGTAAAAAATGAAGAGCTACTCACCATATCAGTTTGCATTCTTCAGAATCATTTTAGGAACTTACCTACTCATTCACTTTGTGATGCTTATTCCTTATGCTCCTGAAATATGGAGTCAGAATGGCCTTCTTCCCGACCCAAGCGCAAACTTGACCTATGGTGTTTTCCCAAACATTCTTAACTATATCACAAGTTCTTTAGGCGTCAGTTTATATATTGGACTACTCTCTATACTCAGCCTTTGTTTTATCATGGGATTTCAAAGACAGCTCATGGCGGTGCTATTATGGTATGCATGGGCAACTTTATTTGACCGCAACAATCTCATTAATAACCCTGGCATTCCCTATGTGGGGTGGCTCTTACTATGCTGTGTCGTCATTCCGAAAGGAGAAGCCTTAGCATTTAAGACGAAACTGAATAAAGATTGGCAAATGCCCTTGATTATATTTATTGGTGCATGGGCGCTTATGGCTATTGGCTACAGCATCAGTGGGTATGATAAATTTCAATCTCCATCTTGGAGAGACGGCAGCGCCATCTTCCATTTATTGGAGAACCCCTTGGCACGAGATTGGTGGCTGAGGGAGAGCTTGCTCAAACTTCCGAAAGCTATTCTCAAAGGAATGAGCTGGTTTGTCCTCTTTTTAGAATTTGCATTCCTACTCTTCGCCATTTTTAAACAGAGTCGCAAATGGATTTGGCTTGCTATGATTGGCATGCATCTTGGCATATTGCTTATAATAGATTTTGCAGACTTAACCCTAGGCATGCTTATGATACATTTCTTCACTTTTGATTCTTCTTGGTTGAAAGGCAAGCCAAAAAATTCAGGCATCGTCTACTTTGATGGCGTTTGCGCAATGTGCAATGGATTCATCAACTTCCTCATGTCCGTCGACAAAGAAGGGAGTTTGCAATATGCACCCTTACAAGGGGAAACCGCAAACCAAAAAATTGAAGGAATTGACTTAGAAAATATGCAATCAGTCATTTACCAAGAGGATGGAATAAACTACACCGAATTTGATGCGATCATAAAAACAATGTCTAGCTTGGGTGGTGTATGGAAACTCATTCAGCTCACAAGAGTTGTTCCAAAACCACTCAGAAATCACATCTATAAATTCGTTGCAAAAAATAGGTATAAATGGTTTGGCAAAAGGGACAGCTGTCGCCTACCTACTGCAGAAGACCGAGACAGATTACTTGACTAATATGAAGGCTTTAAAAAAAATAGCAAAAACTGTAGTGAGACTCTTATCCATCATCGTGGGCGCACTTTGTATTTACCTCATTGCAGCTGCAATCCTATCAAAAATTCCTGTGGATGAAGAGAAAAATGTTACAGATGAAATGGAAATTCACATCCTGACGAATGGAGTGCACACAGATATTGTGGTACCTACTGTAAGCGAGCAAAAAGACTGGAGAGAAGACATTACCCACCTACAACAAGACAGCTTAAGCTTTGAATACCTAGCCCTAGGTTGGGGAGACAAAGGTTTTTATTTGAATACGCCCACTTGGTCACAACTTAAGGCGAGTACAGCAGTAAATGCCTGTTTTGGTTTTGGTGGCACTGCAATGCACGCCACTTACTACAAAGAAATGCATGAAGGAAAGCGTTGCAAAAAAATCAAGATTAGTAAAGAGCAATATGCCAGACTTATCAAATATTTAGAAGAAAGTTTTCAAAAAGATGCTTCAAATAAAGTACTGAAAATAAAATCCGGACCATACAATGAAGAGACTGACGCCTTCTACGAAGGCAATGGTCGCTATAGTGCCTTATACACTTGCAATTCGTGGGCCAACTCAGCTTTGAAATCCTGTGGACGAAAAGCATGTTATTGGACTGCACTACAACAACCCATCTTTAAACGTTACGAGTAAATTTAATGATGTTCTGCTTAAAACACATTTACGTTTTACTATTCTCCATTACAATAAGCAATGGCTTAGAAGCGAGCACAACTAACTCCACTTTCTATGCAGATTCTATTCGATTTTCTTTTCGCCTTCGAGCTTTAGATCTTTCAGAGGATGCAAGCCCACTGTCGAGCAAAAATGACGAACTCTTTTTGTTGGTATTCACCTCAAATAAGAAAAAGGAAGGAAGCATCATCTTTGAATGCTCCTTTCAGATGGATAGCTCTAAGCTTGATTACATTTTCTATTGTGAGCTTGCTGAAAGAAAAAGCAGTTTAAGTTTCATCCTCATAGAGATGGATACTGATAGAAGTCTTGAGCAAATGAAGGATTTGGTTAAGGTCAACTTCAAGGAAATTCGAAAAGCATATTTAGTCAAAAATTCGATTGAAACTCAAAACATTTTTGGCGATGACGACCTTTTAGGGTTCAAGAATCTAAGAATCGACAAACGAAAAAAGAGAAAAATAAAGCCAATCTCTTTCAAGGGCATGCAACTGTTTGATAGATTTCATTATACTATAAGCCTAGAATAATTGACACTCCGCACTTAACTTTATTCATCTGATGGCAGCACTGTCTAAACTGAATCCCAAAAAGCTCTTCCTCTTTGATGCCGCCGGGGCTTTAATCTCCATGATATCTCTGGGATTAGTCTTACCCTATTTCCAAAGCTACATTGGCATTCCGAAGAGCACGCTTTACTTCTTGGCTAGTATCCCTATACTTTTTGTCATCTTTGATATTTATGCAGCCTTCCAAAGCAAGTTTTCATCCAAACTCTTATTGAAATGCATCGCCATTGCCAATCTCATTTATATTTTTATCTCAAGCTTCATGCTTTTCAAACATTTTACTCAAATCACACCCTTGGGCATCGCCTATTTCATTCTTGAGATTATCATCATCCTCTTTATTGTCAGACTAGAACTACAAAGCGCTAAAGCTCTATGAAGATACTTCTATGCTCTATAGGAACGCGTGGCGACATAGAGCCTTTCCTTGCTCTCGGAGAATTACTGCAGCGAGCCGGTCATGAAGTATTTAGCCTGTTCCCTGATCAGCTGAGGGCTCTTTCAGAAGATGCAGGGATTAAATCTTACAGCCTAGGTCCAAAATTCTTAGACCTCTTAGAAGGTCCTGCAGGGAAAATTGCCATGGGTGGGGGCAAAATGAATTTAAAAAAGCTAAAAGCCTATAAAACACTAATTGCCCAACAATCAGACATCAACAAAGAAATGATTGAAACGCAATTCCGAATAATCGAAGAGATTAATCCCGACCGTATACTCCATAGCGCCAAAGCGATGTATCCATTAATATGGGGGATGCAAAAGAAAGGCAAGAGCATTTTTATCAGCCCAGTACCCTATTTACATTATGTAAAAGATCATGCCCACATCGGCTTCAATAGAAATTTTGGAACTTTCATAAATAAACTCACCTATAAGCTTGCAAACTTTGCACTAATTCGAACAACAGCGAAGGCTCTTAAAAAACTAGAATTCTCAAAAAACATTAGTACCAAACAAATTCAAAAAGCGCTCTTTAGCGAGAACGCCATTTATACCATTTCCCCAAGCCTCTTTAAACGTCCTGAATATTGGAATAAGAATCTGCAGGTTTTAGGCTATCATGAAAGAACTAAATATAATAATTGGCAAGCAACTGCTCAGCTTAAAAATTTCATAGAGAAACACCCCAAATTGGCCTTAGTCACTTTTGGCAGTATGATCAATGATAAGCCAGAACAGAAAACGAGAATTATTTTAGACATACTCGAAGAAAAAAATATCCCTGCCATCATAAATACTTCCTCTGGCGGATTGATAGAACCCAAAGAATACAACTCCAATCTTTTTCATTTCGTAAAATCCATTCCATACGATTGGATTTTCCCTAAACTCTATGCCGTAATCCATCACGGCGGATCAGGCACTACTCATACGGCCCTGAAATATGCTTGTGCCAATCTTATTATCCCACACATCATAGACCAATATGTTTGGAACAGCCTCAATGCTAAAATGGGTTCTGGTCCATTGGGGATAGATGTAAAAAAGATTAGTCAAAAAGGCTTGAGCCCCAAAATAGAATCGCTGTGGAATGACGCAAGATTCAAGGAAAAGGCTGAGGAAATTGCATTAAAAATGAGCAATGAAGACTTCCAAGAGGACATTATAAACTTCATTGAACAATAATCTTTCTGAAAAAGGCCATAAAACCCCAATCTTAGCAGCCCCATTCGAGAGAATTTCATCTAATAAGGAATATCATAAAGAGCGCAATTGATTAAATTTGATTTCTGAAAGTGAACTCTCATAAATACAATGATGAGTAATGCTCATTTGACTGCATACAAATAATTCAGAAAAGAAAATAGATGAAAATAGCGATGATTGGCACGGCATATCCTTTTAGAGGTGGGCTAGCATCATATAACGAAAGAATGGTGCTCGAATTTCTAAAAGAGGGTCATGATGTGACGATCTATACTTTCAGTATGCAATACCCTAAGTTTCTTTTTCCTGGCAAATCACAATATTCAAGTGAAGAGCCTCCAGAAAAATTAAAAATAGTTGAATGCATCAACTCAATCAACCCGCTAAACTGGCTTGCTGTAGGCAAACGAATCAGTAAAGCAAAACCAGATCTCGTCCTCATTAAATTTTGGCTTCCATTTATGGGAGCTTGTTTTGGAACCATATTAAGAAGAATCAAAAAAAATAAGCACAGCAAAGTCATTTCCATCATAGACAATATGATTCCGCATGAATCTAGAATAGGCGACAAGGCGCTTACAAACTACTTTGTCAAGCCTGTAGACGCATTCATTGCAATGTCTAAGAAAGTGTATAATGAAATTGATTTATTTGTTGACAACAAACCCAAAGCGTTATCTCCCCACCCTCTTTTTGACAACTTTGGCCAAAGTGTCTCAAAAGAAGAAGCCTGCAAGCATCTCAATTTATCCGTTGAGAATAAATACATCTTATTTTTTGGACTCATTAGAAAGTACAAAGGGCTAGACTTGCTCTTGGAGGCATTTGCTGACGAAAAATTTCGTGGGCGCAACATCAAATTAATTATTGCCGGAGAATTTTATTCAGATAAGAAAGACTATACAGACTTGATTGAAAAGTATAGTTTGGAAAATGACATAATCCTTACTGACTGTTTCATTCCGGATAGCGAGGTCAAATACTACTTCAATATCTCGGAACTAGTGGCCCAGCCCTATAAATCTGCGACACAAAGCGGAGTGACCCAAATTGCCTATCATTTCAATACTCCAATGATCGTGACTGATGTAGGTGGACTTTCGGACCTATGCCCAGATGGCAAAGTAGGCTATGTGGTATCCCCAGAGGCTGAAAAAATATCAAATGCGATCCTCAAATTTTTTGAAAATAAAGAGCAAATTAATTTTACTGAAAACATCATTGAAGAGAAAAAGAAGTACTCTTGGGCTATCTTAGTTACTGAAATTTTGAAACTATTTTCAAGAATTGAATCGAACTAAAATGAAGTACATAAGTAAAGCGCCCTTTCGTATAGGATTAGCCGGAGGGGGAACAGATGTAAGTCCCTATTCCGATAAATATGGGGGCAGCATTCTCAATGCGACTATAGACCTTTTTGCCACTGCTATAATAATCCCACGTGATGATGGCAAGATTATTATTAATGCAATCAATTCTGGCAAACGCGTTGAACTTGATTCTAAAGAAGTGCTTGAAGACATTCCAGATCTGACTTTGCAAATTGGTGTTTACAATCATATTGTAAAAAATTTTTCTAAGAAGTCTTTATCATTTGAATTGATTACAACCATAGACGTGCCTTCAGGATCAGGGCTCGGCACATCTTCAACCATTGTAGTTTCCATTATAGGCGCCTTCATGGAATGGCTACAACTCCCATTAGGAGAATATGATATTTCCCAAATGGCCTGCACCATAGAGAGAGAAGAACTTAAAATGGCCGGCGGTAAACAAGACCAATATGCGGCTACTTTCGGAGGATTCAACTTTATGGAATTCAAAGAGAACAGAGTCATCGTGAACCCACTCAGAATAAAACCTGAGCTCATCAGAGAGCTGAATTATCATCTACTTCTCCTCTACACAAAAACAAAAAGAGAGTCTTCAACATTGATTGAAGTTCAACAGAAAAATTTTGAGGATGAAATCCCAGAAGTCATAGAAGCATCACATCAACTGAAACTTCAAACCATAAAAATGAAAGAATCTCTCTTAAGAGGGAATCTACAAGACATAGGACAATTACTAGACTTAAATTGGAAGCATAAAAAGCAACTTGCCAAGGGCATTTCCAATGAAAGAATTGAGAATATCTATGATGTGGCCAAAGCTGCAGGCTCATTGGGCGGTAAAATATCCGGTGCTGGTGGCGGAGGTTTTATGATTTTTTATTGTCAAGGAAACAGTAGATTTGAAGTAATTAATAAATTAGAAGAAATTGGTGTTGAAAATCAACGTTACAATTTCCAGGACAAAGGATTAGAAACATGGACAAGTCATCAATAGTCGAGAAAAATATTAAGAACTCCATTGAGCTCAAACAGAAGATGCTCAACAATGAAGACATTCTTGCTTCAATTGTTTCAATCTGTGAGCAGATAATCAAGACTTATAATTCAGGCGGCAAAGTATTGTTTTGTGGAAATGGAGGGAGCGCAGCTGATGCCCAACATCTCGCAGCTGAACTAAGTGGAAGATATTATTACGATCGTCCGCCCCTAAATGCCGAAGCCCTTCATGTAAATACATCATATTTAACTGCAGTGGCCAATGATTATTCTTATGACCAAGTTTACGCTCGTTTGATCAAAGCACTTGGTAAAGAAGGTGATGTACTGATTGGACTATCCACCTCGGGCAACTCCAACAATGTGGTTGAAGCCTTAAATCAGGCAAAAAAACAAAATTGCTTCACGATAGGCTTAACAGGTCAAGATGGAGGAAAAATGAAGGACATCTGTGACATTATTATTAAGATAGAATCAAACGACACTCCACGCATCCAAGAGTGCCATATGCTCATTGGACATTCAATCTGCGAAATTGTAGAACAAAATTTATTTCCAAAAGCATAGCATGGAGGCTATTATCCTTGCTGGCGGTATCGGAAGTAGGCTCCAATCTGAAGTCAAAGACGTTCCTAAGCCTATGGCACCGATTAATGGCCGACCATTTTTAGAGTACTGCTTGGACTATTTGATTGGTGCAGGAGTAGAGCGCGTAATTTTTTCAATTGGCTATAAATCAGAAATTATACAAAAGCACTTTGGTGAACAATATAGGAATTGCGCTATAAGCTATGCCATTGAAGAAAGCAGATTGGGAACTGGTGGAGCGATAAAAAATGCGATGACCAAAGTTGAGAGCGAACATGTTTTAGCTCTCAATGGAGACTCAATTTTCCTTTCAGATTTAAAAGGGCAAATGCAAGCTCATCTTAAACATCAGGCCGATGTCACTTTTGCATTAAAACCAATGAGAAATATCGAGCGATATGGAACTGTAAATGTGGATGAGACCCATCGGATAATTAAATTCAACGAAAAGCAAAAAATCGACCAAGGCCTAATAAACACAGGCTCCTATATTTTCAACACGGCAAGCTTTAAGAATATTGAAACCGCAGAAAAATTCTCTATTGAGAAAGACTTTTTCGAGCTAAAATCCAAAGATTTAAAATTTTTAGGCTTTGAATCCGATGGCTACTTCTTAGATATTGGCATTCCATCTGACTTCAGAAAAGCCCAATACGAAATTGGAGTTTTCCCACAAATAGACTCTAGCTGGAGCCTTTTCTTGGATAGAGATGGAGTCATCAATAAAAAAATTGACGATGACTATGTTCGCTCATTAGACCAGCTTGAATTACTTGAAGATGCAACAAAAGCTATCGCAGAACTTTCCCAAGTCTTTGGGCTTATCATCATTGTCACCAACCAACAAGGTGTGGGCAAAGGCCTGATGTCAGCTGATGATGTCAATAAAATACATCAATACATTCAGAAAGAAGTCGAAGAGAAAGGCGGCACTATAGACAAATTTTACTTTGCCCCACAATTGGCTTCTGAAAACTCTCCTATGCGCAAACCCGAAATCGGCATGGCCCTAGAAGCTAAAAAAGATTTCGACGATATTGATTTCAATAAATCAATTATGATTGGAGATTCTTTGAGCGATATGGAATTCGGACGACGCGCAAAAATGAAGACTGTGTTTATTGATAAAAATGTCAAAGCTTCTCAAGAAGAGTATTCTATTGAATCCCTAGTGAGCTTCAATCGGATCATTCAAAGCCTCATAAAAACTCAATAGGCAATATGCTGTTCCCCGACTTATACCAAAAAAATATACTACCATATGATGGGGAAGTTATATACTTAGGCCCTATTATGGATCAATCGAAAGCAGTTAGCTTTTACAGCAAACTGATTGATTCTATTGCTTGGGAAAATGACAGGGCAAATATGTTTGGGAAAATAATAATTACCAAACGTAAAGTTGCGTGGTATGGAGATCAAGCCTACAGCTACACCTATTCGAAAGTCACCAAAACAGCACTCCCTTGGACTGAAGAACTCAAAGAAATCAAAAGTCTTGTGGAACTAAAGGCCGAGGAAAAATTCAATTCCTGCTTAATGAATCTATATCACTCTGGTGATGAAGGCATGGCTTGGCACAGTGATGGAGAGAAAGACTTGAAAAAAAATGGCGCCATTGCTTCTTTGAGCTTGGGCGCCGTTAGAAAGTTTAGTTTTAAGCATAAAACGAGCAAGGAGAGAGTTGATATTACTTTAGAAGCAGGCAGTCTTTTGATCATGAAAGGTAGAACGCAAGAGCATTGGCTTCATCGGCTTCCTCCTACGAAAAAGGTTAATACAGCACGAATAAATCTCACCTTTAGAACCATCACTGACCAAACAGCTGCCAATGCCTCCTAAAAAAACCTACAGTGTTTATGTGGTTGAACTTTCTAAGAAAGTTTGGACAGACAGCAAGAAATTTCGAGACGCGAACCCTCAATTCAATGGTGTGCTTGAATGCCTTTATGTAGGCATGACCAGTCAGAGTCCAAAACAGAGGTTCGAAAAACACTTAAAAGGATATCGCACGAAGAAAGGCATCAAAATTTCATCTTACTTTGTAGAAAAATATGGTCTCTATTTACGACCGAGTCTTTACAACGGCCTTAATCCCATGACTAAAGCTGAAGCTATAAAAACGGAAGAGCAATTGGCCAACGACCTCAAGAGCAAACGCTATGCCGTTTGGTGGAATTGAGATAGGTCTTCTTCTAAATCATAACTATCTTAGGGGCCAATGATTGATATTGAACTCAATCCAGATAAAATAATAGACACCATTGAACGTCTCGAACGTAGAGTGGCCGACAGATTTCCTCAATCTGGTCTAAGAAGTGTGTGTCAAGACTTCATCAAAATTTCCCATCAAACAAAAGGCAATATAGATTGGATTTCTAAACCCAATTTGCCCGTTCGCATAGGTTCTTATTGCGTCATTATTCTAGGCCTCATTGGACTTATTTATAGCTTCAGGCATATTGACCTTGGACTTAACAATACGACCATTGCAAATATTGCAACCGTCTGTGAGGCCATATTCAATGACTTATTATTGCTTGGAGCCGCTATCTTTTTTTTGATTTCTTCAGAGACACGCTTAAAAAGAAAAAAAGCGCTGAAAGCATTAAACGAACTAAGAGTCATTGCCCACGTTATTGATATGCATCAGTTGACAAAGGATCCTTCATTATACAACCCAAACATAAAATCTACCCCAAATTCTCCAAAGAGAGAGCTAAACAGATATGAACTTGAGCGTTATCTAGATTATTGCTCAGAAGCTACATCCCTGATTGGAAAGGTTGCCGCGCTATACTCACAGTCTCTTCCAGATGCAACTGTTGTAAGCGCTGTCAATGAAATAGAAACGCTTTGCAATGGCTTCAGCAGAAAAATTTGGCAGAAAATAATCATTCTCCAAAATCATGAATGGAAGACCGCCTAAAATGATTTGAATCTCTTTCTCGCAGCTGCTGTGCATCATTTTCTTCTAAGTCCCAATAAATCTAGAAACGAATAAATGTATCTTAGCCTTTATGAGTAAAGGGATAAAACATGCCGACTTTGTTCTAATTGGTGGAGGAATCATGAGTGCAACGCTCGGTATTTTACTACATGAAAAATTTCCGGACAAACAAATTGCTCTTTTAGAAAGGCTTCCTACAACTGCTGAAGAAAGCTCGGAGGCATGGAATAATGCGGGCACTGGCCATGCAGGAAATTGCGAACTAAATTATACGCCTGAAAAAGGAGACGCTATTGATTGTTCAAAGGCAGAACGCATTGCGAAACAGTTTTATCAATGACTCAATTTTTGGAATGAATGTGCTTCTAAAGGATATATCCAAGATATTAGCAAATGCATAAAGGTGCTTCCACACATCAGTTTTGTGGAAGGTGAGAAAAATGTCGATTTTTTGGCCAAACGCCATCAAGTCATGTCAGGGCTGGCACATTTTAAAGGAATGCTCTATTCTAAAGAACATGATAAAATAAAAGAATGGATTCCATTGATGATGGAAGGCCGACCTTCTGAGGAAGCTGTTGCGGCAACATACTTCAAAGAAGGCCATGATATAAACTTTGGTGAAATCACAGACCAACTTTTTGACTACTTAAGTAAGCAAAATAATGTTGATCTATTTTTTGAAAGCGAGGTCATGGAATTGGAGCAAGTAGAAGAAAAGAGATGGCTGCTTGCAGTCAGCAATGAGCAAGGTGGCCCCAATTGGAAAATCCTCTGCAATCATGTTTTCATTGGAGCAGGTGGTGGCGCCCTTCCCCTACTCGACAAATCAGAAATTGAAGAAGGAGCTGGCTATGGCGGCTTCCCAATTAGCGGTTTGTTTCTAAGATGCGTGAATCCCAAAATCATTGAGCAACATAATGCAAAAGTCTACGGCAAGGCCAAAGAGGGCTCGCCTCCCATGTCTGTCCCTCATCTTGATAGTCGTATAATCAATGGTCAAAAAGAATTACTTTTTGGGCCGTTTGCTGGATTCTCCACTAAATTCCTGAAACATGGCTCCTACTTTGACTTGCCAAAATCAATCGAATTTGATAACATACTGAGCCTACTTGGGGCAGGATATCACAATCTGCCTCTAGTCGTCTATCTCTTGAAACAAATTAGCTTGAGTTTTGAAGATAGAATGGAAATGCTTCAAGAATTTTATCCAAGGGCCAAAAATGAATACTGGAAATTAGTTGTAGCTCGGCAAAGAGTTCAAATCATAAAGCGAGATGAAGAGGATTTAGGGAAGCTTCAGTTCGGAACTGAAATCATACTTTCGGAAGACAAAACGCTGTCCGCGCTATTGGGTGCATCTCCGGGTGCGAGCACTTCTTATGCCATAATGAAAGAACTATTTAATCAATGTTTTTAAAAAAGAATTTAATCTGATGAACGTAAAAGAATTATTCAATCTCAATCCAGAAATTATCCACCTAAATCACGGATCCTTCGGAGCCTGTCCGCGTCCAATCTTCGAGACTTATCAAAACTTTCAGACTCAACTCGAAAGAGACCCAGTGAGTTTCATTAAGGAAGAAGGCCCTGCCCTCTTAGAAAAATCTAAATCGAGTCTGGCGACTTATCTCCATGCTAATGCTCAAGACATTATTTATGTTCCGAATCCTACAACGGCCATGAATACAGTCATCAAGAATCTTGAACTCAATCAAGGTGATGAAATTTTAAGCACCAATCAAGAGTATGGAGCCATTGAGAATACTTGGGAATACTATTGCAATCAAAAAAATGCAAAATTTGTCAAGGCTGAGATCCCAATGCCCTTCAATTCTAAAGAAGAATTTTTGGAAGTCTTTTGGAATAGCTATTCTGAAAAAACTCGTTATGTCTTTTTGTCGCATTGTACAAGTACGACCGCAACTATATTTCCGATTAAAGAAATTTGCAAAAAAGCCCATGAACTTGGTCTAATTACCATCATAGATGGTGCCCATATCCCAGGACATATTGACTTCAATTTAAAGACTCTAGGCGCAGATATTTATACCGGGGCTCTCCATAAATGGCTGCTCGCACCAAAAGGCAGCTCATTTCTCTTTGTAACATCTAAGCTGCAAAAACAGATGGACCCTTTAATAGTCAGTTGGGGTTATGATCCAAAGAAAAAATCTGCAAGCTATTTTCAAGACTATCATCAATTTAATGGAACGAGAGACTTTAGCGCCTACCTATGCACTCCTGCCTGCCTCAAATTCTTTGATGACAATGATTGGGAAGATAAAAAGAAAGAATGCAGAGATATTCTCAGAGAGGCGATTCCCGAATTTTCAGACATTCTGAACAGCGGACTGACCTGTCCAGCAAATGAGCAATTTTTAGGACAAATGCTTAGTTTCCCTATTAAACACGATAATTCGGATGAATTGCAATCCTTATTAAGGAATAAGTACAAAATTTCTATCCCTATTATGACCAGCCCTTTAGGCACTTTCTTAAGGATTTCCTATCAAGCCTACAATAAAAAAGAAGACTTAAGTGCTCTAAATCAAGCACTTAGAGAGATATTTCAAGAAAAGCGGCACGCCTTTTGATATAGTACAATACGACAGTCATGTTGAAAAATCACCCTCTTACAACCCATCTTAGGACAGTCGCTACCTTCCTGATTTATAGCGTACTAGGACTTCTATGCAATTTAGATACTCAGGCTCAAAGTCAGAAGATTGATAGTTTGAGAGCGCAATTGGAAGAGGTGTCTAGTGATACTGCCAAAATTGACATCCTCACTGAATTAGCCCTATTTCTTGGAAGTAACTCAATGGAAGAGGCTAAAATCTTAAGTGAGGAGGCTATTGAATTGTCATTGAAAAACAAATATCCCAAAGGGCATGCAAGAGGACTCCAAATGTTTAGTGCATATTATGCAAATACCAACCCGAAAAAAGAAGATAGCATACTAAAAGAAGCCTTAAGCATAGCAGAGAAGAACAAACTTATTGGAGTTCAAGGCAAAATTTACAATTCCATTGCGATAAACGCAGAGCGAACAGGTCGAAATGGAGAGGCGATTCTCAGTTATCAGAAGGCTCTAAACAAGGTCATGGCCGCCAAGGAGCAATATGCAACAGGTATCGTCCTAGCTAATCTAGCCTTTCTCCATTTGGAAGTACAAAACTACAGCCAAGCCGAACACTATCTTGAAAAGCTCGTCAAACACGCCAACGAAAACAATGAGAAACATATGCTATCCAATGCATTTCACTTGCGTGGAAATCTCTTCTTTAAACAAAATCGCTATAAAGAAGCTATAAAAGAATATGAACAAGCATACCAACTTTATGTTGACTTTAATGACAAAGAAAACTTAGCCCACATTTTTTCAGATATAGCGGCAGCTAAGATTAAACTTAAAGAATTTGATGGTCAGGATGCAAGCTTGTTACGCGCTCGTAACATTTTCAAAACATTCGAGATGGAAGACCAGCAAGCGAACACCTACAATCTTCAAGCTGCCATTGCAAATGCAAAAAAATTATATAGTAAATCACTAGAGCATTCTAAGCGAAGCATGGAACTTCTTAAAAATAGTGATGAAATTGAACTAAAAAAAGAAGCATACTATAATCTAGCGCAATCATATGAAGGACTCAAAAATCCACAAAAGGCAGTGCTCTACTATAAAAAATTCATTGCCAGTGAAGATGCAATAACGCAGCATGAAAAGAGGAATGCAATTTTAGAAGCTGAATATAAATTGCAAATGAAAGAAACCTACTCAGAAAATCTTGATCTCAAACAGGCCAATATTTCGAATCAAAGTGACCTTCAAAGCATCAAGAACCTCAATTGGCTAGCACTCATAGCTTTAGGCGTAGGTGGAGCATGGATTTATGCCTTTTGGAATATCAACAAGAAAAATAAAAATTATAATCAAGAGCTAGAAATTGAAGTACAAAGACGTACCAATGATTTGAATATTTCCACAGCTAAATTGACTAAATCAAATGAGGAATTAGAGAACTTCGCCTATGTCACCTCCCATGATTTAAAGGAGCCCCTGAACAATATAATGACCTTCAATAATTTGGTGCAGAAAAAAGTTGCTGATCAACAAGACGAAGACCTCATCACATTTACCAATTTCATAGAAAAAAATACTATGAATATGAGATTGTTGATTGAAAACATATTAGAGTTCTCAAAACTCACCCATCAAGATTTTAAAGGACAAGTAGACCTTGAAGATGTCATGCAAAAAGTAGAGGAAGATTTGCATATGCTGACCGAAAAGGAAAACGCAAAAATAGAATACGGCAGATTGCCAGTGATAGCTGCCCACCCAGCCAAACTCTTTCAAATATTTAAGAACCTCGTCGAGAACGGCTTAAAATATAACAACAATAAATTTCCCAAAGTAAGTATTGGATACACTCGAACAGACGACAAGCATATTTTCCAAGTGAAGGATAACGGCATAGGGATTCCTGAAAAATTCCAAAAACAAATATTCCACATGTTCAAAAGACTCCACAATCGAGAAGAATATAGCGGATCAGGTATGGGACTACCTATTGCCAAAAAAGCGATTGAAGTGCTCGGTGGAGATATCAATCTAAGAAGCACTGAAAATTTGGGAACCTTGATTGAGTTTTGGATACCCACAAAAAATGAAAATGCTATTGCCTAAGCTTCATTGAGGTAAAGGAATTTTCGATGTACAATTTTTTAATTATTCCATCAACCAAACCAACTTGAGGAACAAGCACATCTTTAAATCCACCCCAACGCATTATACTAGTATATATTTTTAGGGCAGGCACGATAACATCAGCTCTATCTTCTCTCAATTTATAAAAGTGAATTCGATCTGCCACATTCATTTTCTTCAGTCTCGAGTAGTAATCCTTCATTATACTGATGTGTAATGGCGAATCTTTTTGTTGCTTAGATATTGAAAATACCTTGTTGATATTTCCGCCAGAACCTACCATTTGCATTTGACCCTTTGAAGACTTTTTCTTCACAAAAGATTTCATTTCATCCCATTCATCATCACTCACTTGCTCTTTCAAAAGTCTAATCGTTCCAACATTAAAAGACCTTTTTGCTGCGATTTCATTGTTCTTAAAAAAGATAACTTCCGTACTTCCACCACCAACATCGACATACATATAGGTTTTTTTTCGGTCAAAAGATTCGGTGAGTTGAGTTTCAAATAAAAGTTCGGCCTCATAGGCTCCATCAATTATTTTGATATCTATACCAATCTTGTCCTTTATCTGTGCGACGATTTCTTTACCATTTTTTGCATCTCGCATCGCGGATGTTGCCACTGCGGCATAGTGCTCAATATCATACACCTTCATAATGTACTTATAAGCCTTCATGGCCTCCTCTACTTTCTTTTTCTTCTCCTTACTGATGACGCCCTCTTGAAACACATCAAAGCCCAGTCTTAAAGGGAAGCGAACCAAAGAAACTTTAGTAAAGTCAGGACTCCCATCTTTATATAGTCGAACCTCTGAAACGAGCATTCGAGCAGCATTGGATCCAATATCTATAGCGGCAAAACGCAAGTTGCGAAGGTACAATTATTGATTTACTAGAAAGTTATAAATTTCTTTTTGTGAACGAAACTTTTTTTCTCCTGCTTCGGTGATTTTATACTTGTTTTTGAGCTTATTTGTTAAGGTTCGTGATTTTACGTTGTCAGCTAACTGCATGTCCAATATTGTCTTCAATTCTTTCTGAATTTTTTTATCGTAAATTGGAACGGTCACTTCAACACGATGATCCAAATTTCTTCGCATCCAATCTGCACTACTTATATACATCTTGGGGGCTCCTCCATTATGAAAATACATCACTCGACCATGCTCTAAATACTCATCTACTATACTTATTGCAGACAGATTTAAATTACTCGAATTAGAATTGGTCTTTAAACGATAAATGCCCCGTATGATTAATTCAACTTTGACTCCACAATCAATAGCCTCTAAAATTTTGTTGATGAGGGCTTCATCAGCGAGACTATTCAATTTGATAATAAAATGCCCCTTCTTAGCTCTTTTTATTTCACCATCAAGACACTCCAAAAAATGATTTCTTGTATTGTGTGGCGAAACTATGAGGTGCTCGCAGAGCTCTAAGGATTTCCAAGTTTTAGGAGCAGCAATAAATTGGAAAACACGTTGAATATCAAATGCAATATCCTTATTACTCGTCAAAAGGTAATGATCTGTATAGAATTTGGCTGTTTGCTCGTGCAAGTTGCCAGAACTCACGAAACTATAATAGTTCGTAACACCATTTTTTGTTCGGCTAATCATACCCATTTTAGAATGCACCTTCATATGGCGCTGACCAATAAGAACCTGAATACCTTCTTCCTCTAAAAGGCCCTTCCATTTCAAGTTTTCGGCCTCATTAAAACGCGCTCTTAGTTCTAGGACTACAGTAACCTTCTTACCATTTCGTGCTGCTGAAATAAGCGCATTGATGATTTTTGAATTCTTCGCGAGACGATAGCAGCTAATCAGTATTGACTTGGCATCTGGATCAATAGCCGCCTCTCTAAGCAGGTCAATAATGGAGTCGAAAGAGTGATAGGGCAAATGAAGCATCACATCTCTCTTGTCTAAAACATCCATTAGACGAACCGGCTGTTCTAAGAGTTTATGAACAAAGGGTTTATTCTGTCGCCTCCTTTTAGGAAAGACCTCTGATGGGAAGTCCATAAAATCCTTAAAATTGTGAATTCGTCCACCAGGGATGAAATGATCTCCTTTTCCAAGACCAAACATCTCAACCAAAAATGCAAGCAAGTCTTTGTCTATTTCTCTGTCGAATACAAAACGTAGCGCTTTGCCGAGCTTGCGCTTCTTTAATCCCTTTTCTAGCGCTTTTATGATGTCGCCATCCAAATCTTCATCTATTCCTAACTCGGCATCTCTCGTCATCTTTATGAGGTAAGATTTGAAGCTTTTATATCCAAATTGCGAGGCTAATTCAGGAAGACAAAATCTAATGACATCTTCTAAGAGTATGATTCTTTCCTCGCCACTTTTTGACTCTGGCAATCGAATAAATCGACCCAGTTGATTTGTCGGTATTTCAATAAGAGAATAGTCTGCTTTAGTCTTAGTCTTTTGGAAAACACATGCCAGATAAATCAAGCCATCTTGCAAGGGTGGTGCCTTTGGCAAACTTTTGAGCATTAATGGAGCCAAATGAGTTCTCACAGTTTCATTAAAATAGTTACGAACCCATTTTTTTTCCTTCGCTTGCAAAGAATCTTCCGTAATCATATGAATACCGCTAGCGGCCATCTCCCTCAATAAGTTTTCATAGATTTCATCAAAAGTTTTTCGCAAATCCATTACAATGTTTTGAATCCTGATGAGAATCTTCTCTGGATTTTTTTCAAAGTATATTCTGCCTACTTTTTCAACTTTGGCCATTCTTTGAAGAGTCGCCACACGCACGCGAAAAAACTCGTCCATATTATTTGAAAAAATACCGAGAAACTTCAATCTATCGTGTGGATGCACACTCTTATCAGCGGCCTCTTGCAAAACCCTTTCATTAAAAGAAAGCCAGCTAATATCTCTAACTATTCTGATGGGTTCTTTGGCCATACTACGCATAGGACAGTTGAAAAGTATTTAATTTAATTAAGCGAGTAAAATTCAATCTATTTGACATCATTCTTAGCAAAGGAAAACTTTTATATGCAATAAAAAAATGAAAGCTCGAATATAAAAAGCTTAGCACTTCCCTTCTTTTAGCCTTTCATACGCTTTTCTTTAGCATCTCTCAAAAAGTCAGATGCAAAAATGAAAGAATTAAGGCGTTCGTGATCACTATAAATGATATCATCACTCGTCCCCTGCCATTCTTTGCGTCCTTCATAGAGATAAACGATTTGATCTCCACTCTCCATAACGGTATTCATATCATGAGTATTGACAATAGTAGTCATATCACCATCAATAGTCAGTCTTTTAATTAGCTTATCGATCACCAATGATGTCTGAGGATCTAATCCAGAATTTGGTTCATCACAAAATAAATATTTAGGTTTTAAGACAATAGCCCTCGCCAAAGCAACTCTCTTTTTCATTCCGCCACTAATTTCCGATGGATATTTCTTATTGGCATCTTCAAGATTTACCCTATCCAAGACCCCATTTACTCTCTTCAGTTTTTCGCTACGAGACATTTTGGTAAACATGTTTAAGGGAAACATTACGTTTTCTTGTACGTTCAAACTATCAAAAAGTGCAGACCCTTGAAAAAGCATGCCAACCTGGGTCCTCAATTCCTTTCGTTCTTGAACGTCCATCTCCATAAAATTTTTATCTTCATAGAACACTCCACCACTATCGGGAACTATGAGCCCTACGATAGATTTCATGAAAACGGTCTTTCCGCTGCCACTAGTTCCAATGATCAAATTCACCTTACCACTTTCCAATGTTGCACTAACATTGTCGATGACAGTCTTACCACTAAATGACTTTACTAAGTTTCTTACTTCTATCATACTTATAACAATAATGCTGCAAGGCCGTAGTCGGCAAATAATATTAAAATACAACTCACGACAACTGACTTCGTTGAAGACCGCCCAATTTCCAATGCACCACCTTGAACATAATATCCAAAGTAAGCTGAGACACTTGAAATAATAAATGCAAAAGTGAATGCCTTTATTAATCCAAAAGTGAGATTAAAAGGTACAAAATCTCTGACCAATCCATTCTCAAATTCTGTGGCTGATAGCACTCCGCTCATCGTTCCTGCGATATACCCTCCAAGAACAGTTAAGAACATTGAAATCACAATCAGACTAGGAATGACGATAATCGCAGCAACAACTTTCGGCAAGACTAAAAATGTCTTTGAGTTTACTCCCATAATTTCTAGGGCATCAATCTGTTCGCTCACGCGCATATTTCCCAACTCACTCGCAATCTTACTTCCAACAACTCCTGCTAGAACAACGCAAACGACGGTCGGAGACAATTCCAAAAATGCCGAATCTCTTATAATTTGAGCAATCACATAATTTTGGACCAAAGGGCTCACGAGCTGATAGGCCGTTTGCAAAGTGGTAACGGCGCCTAAGAAGAGCGAAATGATCACCACGATCCAAATAGAACCAATTCCTATTTCGTTGCATTGATGAAAAAACTCTTTCCAATAAACCCGACCATTTTCCGGTTTTGAAAACATTTGTTTCAACATCAATAGGTAACGTCCAAAATGCTTGAGAAAGTTGATCATTAGGTAGGCAAACAAAATTAGATATAATATTCAGTTTAACTTGATTTTTTCAACTTTATGCTTAAATTTGTTCCTCGAAATCAACGTAATAACGCTAATAATTTCTATTATCTATGCCAGTAAAAATCAGATTGCAGCGCCACGGCGCTAAGAAACGCCCAATATATTTTATAGTTGTGGCCAACAGCCGCTCACCAAGAGACGGTAAATTCATCGAAAAATTAGGAACTTATAACCCACTCACAGTACCAGCTACTATTGATATCAATAGAGAACGTGCTTTGCATTGGTTAAATAAGGGCGCTCAAACAACCCATACCACAAGAAGAATTCTTTCTTTTAAAGGGGTATTGTATATGAAGCACCTTATGCGCGGAGTGAGTCTAGGCCTTTTTGATGAAGATTCTGTAAAGGACAAGTTTGAAGCTTGGAATGCAGAACATGAAAAAATTGTTGCAGAAAGACAGCAACAACATAAAAAAGACAAAGAAGAGAAGCGCAATAAGCCAATCATCAAAAAAATTGAGGCAAACGCTCCAGCTAGTGAAGCTCCCGCAGAGGAAGCTCCAGCAACTGAAGAAGGTGCTGAGGACGCACCTAAACAAGAAGCGCCTGCTACTGAGGATGCTCCTAAACAAGAAGCTCCAGCTGCTGAGGAAGCTCCTGCTAAGGAAGAAGCTCCTGCCAAGGAAGAAGCTCCTGCTAAAGAAGAAGCTCCTGCTAAAGAAGAAGCTCCTGCTAAAGAGGAAGCCCCAGCTAAGGAAGAAGCTCCTGCTGCTGAGGAAACTCCCGCTAAAGAAGAAGCTCCTGAAAAAGACGACAAATAGTCGAAAATATTCAGATATTCAATTAGAAAAAATATCCAATGGAATAAAACCCGAACAATTAGTTCGGGTTTTCTATTTTTAAGGAATGAAATATTTAATGCTTTTGCTTGCCCCCATTTTCATTCTGCTTTCTTGCAAAAATGATGCTAAGAAAAATGCCAAGGCATTTCAAACTTGGAACGCCGATTCCCTAGGTTTCTCAATTCAATATCCGAGCAACTATGAACCCATCCAAAACCTAAACCCATACATCCAATTGGCATTTATGGAAATCATGAAAGACTCTTCCAAAGATTTCTATCGAGAAAATTTAATGATCAATGCTCAACCCTATCCTGTAGGAAAGTCACAATATCAATATGCCCAAGCTGCGAAAACAGAAATTCTTCTAGGATTGCCAGGTACAGAATTCTATGATGAAGACTCAACGGCTAAAGATTCTATTTTTATTCATGAATATAAATTTGATCGATCAACAGACTCAGCCGTCACCTTTGTGATCAAACAATACATCATCCCACTTAAAGATAGAGCATATACCCTCTCTGCTACTATGATGAAAGCAAATGAATCTGAATACGAAGCCATCTTTGATAATATGGTACAAAATATGGAATTTAAACCATGAAGTATCTCGCTCTAGGCGACAGCTATACAATAGGTGAACTCGTCTCCTATGAAGACAACTTTCCTTCACAAACTTGCAAAATGCTGCAGGCTGCGGGGCACCCCTTAAGCTTAGACAAACTTATTGCAGTCACCGGATGGACCACTGACGAATTGAATGCTGCTATAGCCAAAGAAAAACCTGGCTTTGACTATGATTGGGTCAGCTTATTAATTGGTGTAAACAATCAATATAGAGGACGTTCATTGGATGAATATTCTTGGCAGTTCTATGCCTTACTCTCTCAGGCAATACTTTTCGCCAAAGGCAATGTCAAAAGGGTTGTGGTCTTATCGATTCCAGATTGGGGACTTACCCCCTTCAATAAGAAGCGCGATAAGAAAGACACTTCTGAACTCATTGACGCCTTCAATGCGGAAAACAAAAAATGGAGCGCCCACTTTGGATGTCACTATATCGACATCACAGAATCAACTCGTGTACATGCACAAGATGAAGATTATCTTACCAGTGACGGATTACACCTCAGTCCTAAGGAATACGAAATTTGGGCCAATAAACTAAGTCAGCTTATTTTGAAAAATTCTTAAAAATCTTATTAATCTTTTCTGCTGGCAATATGCGTTGACCTTGTTTACCGTATGCAATCAGCCGACCGCCTACCCTAGCCTCATAAGAATTGATAATTTCTCCATCTTCTTTTATTTCAATGAAGGAGGCAGTGAATTCAATTTTATCTCCTATGAATGCTGGGCTTTTATGTTGCACTGAAATGCGTGTACCTATCCCCTCCTCACCTTCCTCTTTCATCTCAAGGACGAAAAGTCTCCCACTCCATTCTGCATCTCGCGCTAAAGCAAAGCTAGAATAAACTTCATGAACAGTTCCACTTTCAAATTTGGCAATATCTTCTTTCGTAACAGTTCTTTCGAACTTCCTTTGGTCACCTTTTTTGAAGATATTTTTCAAAATAACTACTTGAGGTATTTGAAGTTTGTCTTCGGAGTCAATTTCAATAAGGTCTGATAGTAGAGCTTGATGCAATTCATCACATCATCTCTATGCACTGTTTCCACTGTGGTGTGCATATATCTCAATGGTAATGAGATTAGAGCACTTGGAACCCCTCCATTAGAAAATGCAAAGGCATCAGTATCCGTTCCTGTCACACGAGAATTGGCTTGCATTTGGAAAGGAATCTTATTTTTCTTGGCAGTATCCTTCATTAAATCAAGCAAAATATTGTGTACGGCTGGCGCTACACAAAGAACTGGTCCTTTCCCCACGTGGGCATCACCTTGAGCCTTTTTATTCATCATAGGCGTGGTAGTATCATGTGTAACATCAGTTACGATGGCTACATTCGGCTTTATAGTGTCTGTGATCATTCGCGCCCCATTTAAGCCGACTTCTTCCTGTACAGCGTTCACGATATAAAGTCCAAACGGCAGTTTCTTCTTATTCTTTTTCAGCATTCTAGCCACTTCAGCTATAATTACGCCACCCATTCTGTTGTCATGCGCTCTCGCAATCCAATGACCATGATTTCCTTCCATGAAACCTTCTGTGAAGGTCACGACATTCCCTACTTCTATACCAAGGGCTTCTACTTCTTTCTTGTCCTTACATCCAGTATCAACCCAAATCGTAGAAACCGTAGGCTTCTTCTCATTTGATCTAGGACGAACGTGAATAGCAGGCCATCCAAAAACGCCATCAACAAGGCCCTTATCTTTTGTGTGAATATGCACTCTCTTTGCAGGTGCTATTTGATGATCGCTACCACCGTTTCTATTTACATGAATAAAACCATCACTCGTGATATACTTTACGTACCAAGCGATTTCATCTGCATGCGCTTCGATGACAACCTTAAATTCAGCCTCAGGATTTATAACGCCGACTACGGTTCCATAATTATCTACGAAGTGCGTATCAATATAAGGTTTGATATAATCTAGCCATACTTTCTGCCCAGCAGCCTCAAAACCCGTTGGAGCGTAAGTATTCATATACTCTTCAATGAATTTCATTTGTCCAGCATCGAAGAAATTCTTATTGGTCGACTTCTTTTTTGTGCTTGATTTCTTCTTTGTTGCTTTCTTTTTTGATGCAGATTTCTTAGCCATAAATAAATATTAGGCTACAAAGATGAAGGATTTTAAGGGATTTATAAAATTCAAATTTCCCTACTCCCTTCAAAGACTAATCATAGCTAGTCTCCATTTTTTGGCAAAAAAAGGGCGGCTCATATGAGCCGCCCCTAGTATAAAAATTAAGTGATACTATTTCTTCTGAACTTTAATCACAAACTGTTTCTCCTTATGAGTATCATGGAACTTCAAGAAGTACTGCCCAGCAGCTAGATTTCCAAGATTATTCAATTTCAATATGTTGACACCACTTTCGAGGTCAAATTCTTGCTTTTGAATTACTCGTCCAGCCATGTCAGTTAAAAGAACCTTCACAAAACTCGCTTTAGATATATCATAGTTCACTGAAATCTCATTTTCGAATGGATTAGGATAAACTACTACATTCTCCGTGATGATCGTTTGAACAGAAATGATATTTGAATACTGATGCTCATTCTCTAGATCGTATAATTTAATACGATAGTAGATATAATCAGCAGAAGCAACATCTTTGATATCGTCAACTATAGAATAGTTTCTTGTACCGTTTGTATTTCCGCTTGCAGCTTTCGTACTTACTACATCAAAGTTGACTCCATCAATGCTACGCTCTATTTCGAAAATAGTTGTATGCTCTTCATCCAAAGTTTCCCAATGAACTTCACATTCATTATTAGCGACAATCTTAGCAAGAGTTGCTTCCAAATTAGCAGCTGATAGTGGAGCTCCGATATAAAGACCTGCGTCAATGTTTGGATTGTACTCACCACCACTCAAGCTAACTACTGAAGTCAAACCATTAGGACCTAAGTCACTATTTGTTGAATCATTCAAGCTACCCACACTAATTGTTGGAGTATATCCCGGTGGCAGTGAACTGAAACCGAGGACATAATCTTCAGGAACCAGATTGATGAATGAATAATATCCATTCCCATCAGTCGTGGTTGTTGCTAATACTGTAGTTCCATCAGGAGCATACAATGTAACGACAACGCCGGGTACGAAAGGCTCGTTTGCATCTTGGATACCATCTTCATTATCATCTAACCAAACATAGTTTCCTAATCCAGCGATTAATGGAATATGTATTCCTACATCAATTGTAGGGTTGTATTCTCCAGGTCCAAGTGTAATAGGATCAGTTTTACCCGTTGAAATATTTACATCAGAATCAGTTGAATCATTAGAACCTGCATCTTGCTGAGTAAATACAGCGTTAGGTGGAATTCCACTCACACCAACAACATATGTTCCTGGGTCAAGGTTTACGAAAGAGTAATGACCATTAGCATCAGTAATCGCTGTTGCAATTGGTGTAGTACCATCAGCAGCATATAGAGTAACTGTCATTCCAGGAATACCTGGCTCATTCGCATCTTGAATACCATCATTGTCTAGGTCATTCCAAACATAATTTCCAAGACCAGCTTGTGTAGTAAATATTCCGGCATCTATAGTGGTATCATTATCACCAGCAGCTAAAGTCACTAATTGACTTGTTCCGTTATTTTGGTCAGCATCACTATCTGCAGCATCATCTGCTCCAGCGTTTTGTGCTGTAAATTCAAATCCGTTCGGCAAATTGCCAAACTCAACATAATAAGAACCCGGTGTCAAACCTGTAAATTGGTAAGCACCATTTGCGTCTGTGGTTGTCGTTGCAATCACCTGATTGTTTGCATCATATAAAATCACTGACACACCAGGTACGCCAACTTCCGTTGAATCCTGAATTCCATCTTGATTCATATCATTCCAAACATAGTTTCCTAAGCTAGCAGTTGCTGGATCAGGATAGATACCTGCATCAATTGTGAGATTCTCTTCACCTTCTGTCAAAGAAATAATTGGTGTGAGACCTCCTGTAGAAGCATCCGCATCTGCATCAAGAGCATCATTAGCTCCTTGGTTAGCAGGACTAAATGTGTGACCTGCAGGCAGATTGCTGAAGCCTACTTGATAATCTCCAGCTGGTAAACCAGTGAAGATGTAATTTCCTAGGGCATCTGTTACTGTAGTTGCAATGACTGTAACGCCATCTGCAGCATATAGTGTAACTGTAACACCTTGATATCCTTGCTCGCCTGGATCCTGAATTCCATCTTGATCAAGATCAAGCCAAACTTTATCTCCAAGGGAGGCAGAACCAGAAGTTGGAGCAGCATTACTAATGCCAGCATCAATGGTCAAATTCTGTTCTCCAGGACCTAGAACAATAGGATCTGTTAGACCAGTTCCAGGACTTGGGTTACTATCTAATGTTGAATCATTACCAACACCTTGTGCAACTAAATTATATCCAGGAGGCAAGTTGTCAAAACCAACTTGGTAAGAACCTGCAGGGAGGTTATTGAAAATATAATTTCCATTCATATCCGTTACTGTCGTAGCAATTACGGCACCCGTATTATCATATAAGTTTACTGTTACTCCTGGTACACCAGCTTCACCTGGATCCTGAATTCCGTCATTATCGAAATCGTACCAAACTTGATCGCCAAGAGCGCCTGTTGGAGCTGCGGCATTATAAATACCTGCATCCCAATTCATATCTATTTGACCTGATGCCAAAGAAATCACAGATGTCTTACCTGTTATAGGATCAGCATCACTATTTAATACATCGTCAGCAGCATTTGGAGTTGTGAAAGCAAAACCTGGAGGCAAGTTTGAGAAACCAACAACATAGTCGCCCGGTGCTAGGTCATTAAAAATGTATTCACCGAAAGCATCAGTAACTGTAGTTCCAATTACCGTCGTTCCATCTGCAGCATAAAGTGTTACTGTAACGCCAGCTACAGGACCTTCACCAGGATCTTGGATTCCGTCATTGTTGACATCATTCCAAACCTTATCTCCCAAAGATGCATTATTAGGATCTTGTGGTACAAGTCCTGCATCCACAGTCATGTTCTGATCTCCAGGTCCCAATACAATAGGTCCGCTTAAACCGCTGAAAGGGTCAGCATTAGAATCCATTGTTGAATCAGCACCTTGACCTTGTGGGCTAAAGTTAAATCCGATAGGAGGTGTGAAACCTACAGTATAAGTTCCAGGTACTAAATCATCAAATAGGTAATTACCATTCGCATCAGTGACCGTAGTCATGACTGGATTGCCTTGATCATCATAAAGAGTTACCGTTACACCCGCGAATCCAGCTTCACCTGGATCTTGAATCCCATCGCCATCAGTATCTAACCAAACTTGATCTCCAATACTTGCTGTAGCTGGTGTTGGGAAATAAATACCTGCATCAACAGTCAAATTAGTATCTAAAGAACCTAATGTATATGTAGTGGTCAATCCTGTTACTGGATCAACATCTGAATCTAGTGCATCATCTGCTCCTTGATCTTGAGATGTGAACACGTAATTTGAAGGCAATGTAAAGCCGACTGAATAGTCGCCAGGATAAAGCTCATCGAATAAATAGTAACCATAAGCATCAGTTACTGTTGAACCCACTGGATTGCCTTGATCATCGTATAATGTTACCGTTACACCTGCAACTCCTACTTCACCATTGTTTTGAATTCCATCTTGATCGAGATCATTCCAAACATAATTTCCTATTTGAGAAAGACAAGCAAAGTCTTTTGTACGCAAGTTGTACTGCGCCATTTCATCATAACAAGTTCCTGCGATGATGATACGACATGTATATAACCCAGTATCTGCTGTAGTCACTGGCAAATCTAAACTTGCACTTGTACTTACAACATTGTTGTTAGGATCACGCCACTCATAAGTAGCACCTACTATATTAGAATCTACCCATAGTCCCAGACTTGCCAAGTTACATGAAGGAAGCTCTTCCTTAATATACATTCTTGGTTGTGCAGGCTCACGTACCGCTAAATCTTGTAGCGCACTATTACCACACTCATCAATAACTCTAAGTCTGATCAATGAGTAATTCGCTGCAGAACTCAAAGTGAATACATTACTAGCTTGTGGTCCTTGCGGTGTGTTTGTGGGAAAGGTTTCAAAAATCTCGTAAGAATATGCTGGCAAACCACCATCAACTAAAGCAATCACATTTACATCACCGTTAGCACAATCAAAGGCCAAAGATTTTTTCAATGTTGGTTGTACATAAGGCTCAATAGTTACTGTATCATACAGTACTTCTGAAGGACAGTTTTGACTATAAAACTTCATTACGTAAGTACCAGTATCCAAATTAGTTTCTGTATAACTTCCAGTGTGATCACCTGTATCAAAATCATTCAAGATTAAAGTTCCTGGAGTTTGAATATTCCACAAAGAAATAATCGCATCGTACCATGAAGGCAAATCAGAAACAAAATTGAATGTAATATTTCCTTTATTCACACATAAAGGCTCAACTTCACCAGAGAAGGTATTCGGTTGGTGTCCTGTTGGGTGTGATAAAATAGTGACTGTATCAACTCGTCCACAATCATCTGTGATGATGTAGTTATAAGTTGTGTTGGGTGTCAAATTCTGAAAACTCAATTGAGAACATGTTGCTGTACTCGATGAATTTGCATTGTTCAAAGACGAACTAGTTGATGTTTTAGTATCTGAAACCGCAGTATAAGATGCATCATATTGATCTACGACCACAGGTGCAAAGGCTCTACACGGAATGTTTACTACATTTCTTACACCGTTCACTCCACAATCAGTTCGTGTACTTCCGTTTGCTTGCCAATCATGTCCAATTTCTGCAACTACCGTTGCCGTTTCCCCACATGCATCAGTTACTGTAACAGTATAAGTTCCATCAGCTAAGCCAGGAAAGACATTAGAAGACTGCGGTGCGTTTGCAGGAGTAATAGAATATGATAATGGTCCAACATATAAAGAAGAATCTACATTAATAGTAAGATCAGTTGTTGTACAACTTGAATTATAATCTTCTGAGCTCGTTGCAACTAACTTGATGACTTCTGCAGGAGCAGCGCTAATCACTCCACAAGCATCTTTTATAATTCCTATGGCTGTAGTTCCAGCAAGAGGTGTAAAGTCCAAAGGAAGTGTTGCGCTCCAAACTGTATCTCCAGCTGCACGAACCACGCCATACATAATAGGAAGGAAAGGATTTCCTTGAATATCAATAGAATCTAATGAGTAGTTATCCGTTGCGTTACAATTATTCTTTTGAAAAAATGCTGCTGCCGCATTAAATGAGGTATTGTTCGTAACAGCAAAAGGTGCAGTTTTCACTGTACCACATGCATCTTTTACGAAAACTTCAACATTAGAAATGTTTGCATCAGGAGTACCAAAACTTAAAGGAAGTGATGTAGCATAAACTGTATCCCCAGGCCCACGGATAATACCGTAAGTAACACCTGTCATACTTGAAGGCCATGTAACACTATTTAATGAGTACTGACCACATGAATCTTTTGAACCAGCAACACCTGAAACAGAAAAATCAAAATCTGCAATCGTTGCTTGTCTTGTTTGGATATTTCCACAACTATCATAGCCACGTATAGAATAAGTTCCTGCTACGAGATTAGTAAACATACCCGTCGAGTTTGTTGTACCTACGCCCATTGGCCCTGAAATAATTTCATAGCTAAAAGGTGTTCTTCCACTAGACATAACAGCATCAATAGATCCATTATCTCCGTTGGCACAATTACTTACATCGACTTGAGTGAGATTCAGACTCGGTGCGCTATAATTTCCAGCTACAGTAAAATTGTAATCTGTGAAACAGTTTGCAGCTCCTCCATCTAAAACTCTAACGGTATAATTTCCCGGAGGAAGTCCTGTAAAAGTATTGGTTGAAACAGGTCCTGTATAGATAAAATCTGCAGGATAAGCTGTGATATCATAAGTAAATGGGCCAACACCTGTTGGATTATTTACAATGGCTTCACCATTGGATACACAGCGTGATTCTGTTGTTGAAATTGTTGCTCCTGCTCCACATTGGGCAAAAGCATTTGAAAATGAGAGCAAGAATATTGCGCATACGGCAATAGCTCGGTAGTAGTAGTTATTCATGATGTGTGACTGTTTAAATTTTTAGTAGTAGCGCAAATGTAAATTATCAAATGAGAAGGATAGTTAATGTATAACTAAGCGATAGATAAGCATGTGTTAAACATACTGCAATATGCCATGTGTGAGGCTGCTCATAAGAAAAATAGGCTAATCTATGGTCGTAGCCTCGGTCTTTAAATATTGTTTAATTTCCGAGGCAGTCATTTGCCCAATCAATTTTCCTTTTGGGTCAATTAAAAAACTGGCTGGAATATCCGTCACTCCATACATTCTTGCCAACTCATCCGTAGAAACAAAAGCCGAATTTCGAACGATTTGTCTCGGCCAATTAATCCCTAATTTCTCAGCAACAATTGCAGCATTCGAAGCATTTTTTTCTAAGGCGATGCTTACAATTTCATATTGGGAATCAGTATTATTTTCTTGAAGCTCGATAAGATGGGGCAATTCAATTCGGCATGGAGGACACCAACTGGCCCAAAAATCTAGAATCACATATTTCCCTCGGAGTTCTTCCAATGAAATCATTTGGCCTGAGATGCTTTCCTCTTCAAAGCATGGCGCCATTTCACCAGCATCAGGACTAGCTGACTTAATCCAAAAAGTATAAATCAAATAGGCGCCCACTAGGATAGCCATTATTATAAAAATATTATTCCCTTTCATATGCGTACTCTTTAGGATTCAGATTATCTTGTTTTCATCCAAGACTTTAAAAATAAGATTCCTTTTATAGGGACGCTTCTATTTCTCTTTCTTTACGCAATAGCAGCGATTTTTTATCCTTATGGTCCAAATGAATCGGGGCCAGAAGGCTTTCGATGGCTCAAAACCTATTGGTGTAATCTTATGGGGGATAAGACGGAGGCGGGGACTATTAATAAGATGAGCTCATTGGCCCAAATCGCTTGGATCATTCTCTGTCTCACGGGTTCCTATATATTCTATCATTGGCCTAGATTGATTCACTCCAATACAAACAGAAGCCTTATGGTACAGTTTGGTGGTATTGGTGGAATGCTCTCTGCAATCGCTTTGATAATTTACCACCCCATCCTCATGCTTTGCGGAATCCTAGGCACAATTTGTTTACTCGGAGTTTTTCTAGAATTGAAAAGATTGCAATGGAAAGGCATCCTCTTTTTTGGAATGGGCATTTTCATCTTAGGTCTAGTGAATTACTTCATTTACTATACGAAAATTGGATTAGTTGCTTTGCCCCTCTTGCAAAAGATAAGTTTTATGTTGTTTTTTGTATGGATATTGTGGCTGTGGAAGAACGCTAGGCTGGATGAAGAATGAAAGATTAAGGATGAAAGATCAAGGATGAAAGATCAAGGATGAGAAAATGTGAGAATGTGAGAATTAGAAAATGTGCAAATGTGCAAATGTGCAAATGAAATTATTTCATCTATTCTCTATTCATTATTCTCTATTATCTATTATCTGATTTTCAAAAGCCCTACCAATTCACAAAAGCCTTATTGAAAATATCATCCTTCAGCTGATCTGTAATTTCTTCTATTAATGTATTCTCAACGGTTTGGAAATTTTCATTCGCATCAAAATCTGCGAAACGGCTAAAGCTTTGAGAAAAATTCTTCTTCTCATCAATCCGATTGATGAAATCAATATTGACTGTAATCGTCAATCTATTTTTAGCAGAGGTTTCATTTCCCTGAATAGATGCAACAGAAACTCTATAATCATTGATGCTTCCCTTTAAATCATAATCACTCTTGTCATTATCTACCAATGCTAAAGATGAGAGGGAGGTAATATGCTGTCTTAACTTCTCTGTAAAGGTGGCGCTAAGCGCGGGAGCTATCGTTCTGGATTTATTGTCTATGAAATGAATGTTGATGGTCTTACCCTCTATAACCGCACCTGTAAGACTATAAAATCCGCACGAACTCAATAGAACAAAGAGTCCTAAGACCAAAAGGTATGAGCTATGGAAATTAGTCTTCAATTTCATACTCATTGATTTTTCTATATAAAGTACGTTCGCTTATGCCCAACTCACTGGCCGCATTGCGACGGCGACCGCGATGTTTTTTCAAGGCCTTTACAATGAGTGATTTCTCATTTTCACTTAGATTCAAAACCTCTTCAACTTCCTCGGCTGATGCAGTCCGTCCTGCGTTATGTATAATAATGGGTTGGGCCGCTTTTTCATCTTCCATTGCAAATTCGCCTGCTGCTAATGCGGGGAGTTCTGGTCTTTCACTTTTATACTCTAGTTCTTTAGATGGAAAATTAGACGATGCGTAATTCTGAGAAGCCGCAGGATTCTGCATTATCTCAAAGAACATTTTCTTTACATCAGTGACATCTTTTTTCATATCAAAGAATAATTTATAGAGCAAATCACGTTCCGACTGAAATGAAGCACTCCCCTTATCATCACCTTCTCTCAAAGCCGGAAGCTTTGGTTGTGAATCTTCGGTAATAAAATATTTCAATTCTTCTGCATTGACTGTTTTATTCGGAGCCAATACAGACAATTGTTCCGCAACATTTTTTAGCTCTCTGATATTTCCCGGCCAACTATAGGTCTTCAAACCTTCAATGGCTTCATCATTTAATTTCAAGACTTCGGTCTTATACTTATCGGCAAAGTCCACACTGAACTTTCTAAACAATAAGGGAATATCCTCCAGTCGAGCTCTTAGTGAAGGCACGCGAATAGGCACCGTACTTAATCTATAAAATAGATCCTCTCTAAAACGTCCTTGATTGACCCGTTCTTTTAAATCCTTGTTCGTCGCTGCAACAACACGCACATCCGTTTTCTGCACCTTAGAACTACCCACCTTAATGTATTCACCTGCTTCCAAAACACGCAACAGTCTGGCTTGGGTTCCAATAGGCATCTCACCAATCTCATCTAGGAAAATGGTTCCACCATTCACAGTTTCGAAGTATCCTTTTCTATCGCCTACTGCTGATGTAAATGAACCTTTCTCATGCCCAAAGAGTTCGCTATCAATCGTACCCTCAGGTATGGCACCACAGTTGATGGCGATAAATTCGTTATGCTTACGTCCGCTTGTTTTGTGGATGATTTTAGAAAAGACTTCCTTACCGACCCCACTTTCGCCCAAAATGAGGACGGTCAAATCCGTTGAAGCCACCTGCGCGGCTACTCTCAAGGCATAGTTCAGACCAGCATCATTTCCGATGATACCAAAGCGATTCTTTATTGATTGTAATTCCTGATTACTCAGCATTTGGGTGATTTAAGTGACAAAAATACCGACAAAACTGACAGAATTGTATAAAAACTTGCTAAAACGGGCTTTAGCCCACAATTTCACCCAAGAGAGTTCCGGAGGTAAAATTGGTGATTTTGACCTGTAAGAAGTCGCCTTTTTGGCTCTTTCCCTTCGGGAAAACGACCATTTTACTGCTTTGGGTGCGCCCACAAAAATTATCTGCATTCTTCTTAGACGGTCCTTCGACCAGCACTTCATGAATCTTGCCCACTTCCTCCTCCATACAGAGCGCACTGTATGCACGCTGACGCGTAATGATTTCATCCAGGCGTCTTTTTTTGACCTCCAACGGCACATCATCTTCATAACGTCGAGCGGCTAATGTGCCCGGTCGCTCAGAATAGTAATACATATAAGAGAAGTCATATTTACTTTCATCTATTATGCTCAAGGTCTCTTGATGATCCTCTTCCGTTTCCGTACAGAAGCCTGTGATAATGTCTGATGTAATTCCACATCCTGGAATCAGTTCGCGAATGCGTTCTACCTTTTTCAAATACCATTCTCTGGTATAGGTTCTATTCATCAATTGAAGCACTCGAGTGGAACCCGATTGTACAGGTAAATGAATATGGTTGCAAATGTTGTGGTATTTATTCATCACATGCAGCACATCGTCCGTGATGTCCTTCGGATGGGATGTAGAGAAACGCACTCTGAGTTGAGGGGAAACTTGAGCCGTTCTTTCCAAGAGTTCAGAAAATGAAACGGGTGTATCGCTATCCTCCCAATTGTATGAATCTACATTCTGCCCGAGTAGGGTGACTTCTTTATAGCCTTGCTTCACCAAATCTTCCGCTTCTCTGATAATACTTTCAGGATCTCTTGAGCGTTCACGCCCTCTGGTAAACGGTACCACACAAAAAGAGCACATATTATTACAGCCCCGCATAATGGAAATAAAAGAGCTCACTCCATTGGAGTTTAATCGAACAGGATTGATATCGGCATAAGTCTCCTCTCTAGAGAGCAGCACATTGACTGCTTTCTGTCCACCATCCGCTTCAGCGATTAAATCAGGAAGAGATCTATAGGCATCTGGGCCTACGACCATGTCAACCAATTTTTCTTCTTCTAAAAACTTAGACTTCAAACGCTCTGCCATGCAACCCAGGACACCAATCAAGATTTGCGGATTGCGTCTTTTAAGTCCTTTAAAATGTTGGAGGCGGTGTCGGACGGTTTGTTCTGCTTTTTCTCGGATGGAACAAGTATTTATGAAAATGAGATCGGCCTCTTCAAAATTCTGCGTGGCTCCTATTCCATTTTGATTGAGTATGCTGGCGACCACTTCAGAATCGGCAAAATTCATCGCACAGCCATAGCTCTCGATATAGAACTTTTTCTGAAACTCCTTCACCCCAACAGAAGCGAAGGCTTCTCCTTGACGTTCCTCATCATGTGTATCTAATGCGTTTTGCACGGAGGGCAAAGGTAGGAATTTGAAGAGAGATATGGGCGGCTATTCTTTAGTGCATAAAAATCGAATAAAGGATTTAGTGAGGTGGTGATTTAGGTGTACATTGTATTATGAGTATGAGAGAAAAGCAGCTCGAGGAGATAATAGTGTGCATTCGCTTGTACCCAAATTTCTTATTGACCTTCAAGCCATTATATTTTTTGAAGAAACACTCAGCCTTAATACATGACGGATGTATCAGTAGAATTTATCCGCCGCAGGAGGATGGCTATTAGCCATACGTTAGCGGTAATTTATAAACAAACAATATGGAAAGGCCTTTTTTTAACGATATAGAAAAACTATTTTCTGAATTCGTAGAGTTTTATGGAGGGAAGGTAATTGATAAATTAGAAGAGAATCTTACGAACAGAGCGAACGCAGACTATTTATTCAATAAACCAAGTACCATAGCAGAACTAAAGACTTTCCAAAAAGATTTATTTTCAGGAGCAGATGACTTGCCTAAAATAGAATCCTTGTTTAAGAAATGGCTAGCTGAAAAGACAATCACAGATAAACAGTTTAGAGAATATGCTTTTCAGGGGAAACCACTCCCTTCTAAATGCAACTCAGACATCATAGAAATTGCTTCTCGAACAATAGAACGGGCTATTAAAAAAGGAAATAAGCAAATACAAGAATCTAAAAACACATTGAATAAAGCTTTTGCTAATGGCATTCTTTTTTTAATTAATGATGGTAATTATTTCTTTTCAAATGAAGGATTTATTTCAATAATTTGTAATTTAATCGGGCGCAAGTTTGTTAAATCATCATTTGACGTAATAATTTACATTACAATAAATCAGGTCACTACTAAACCCGGGAGTGAATTAGATTACTCCCTCTGGCACCCAATATATACAAAAGTTGATAAGGATGGAGAAACAATTGTAACTGACGAATTTCATGAATTTATTAATGACTTAGGCGCTAGATTTCAGACGGAATTCATGACAATGAAAACAGGTATCGAAATAACAGAACATACTCAAATTGAGGATTTAGAAGAAGGGATTAAAGAGATTAATAAACACACTTTTATCCCAAAAGAAATTATCTACAAAAAATAACTATTGCAATCATCGATCAGAAAAAAAAGTGAAAAAGAAAAATAGAATAAAAATACCAGGAGACACCGCAAGCGAAATTCTCTTTCTATCTGATAGAACATGTTGTGTTTGTACAATTCGAGGCAAATCAATTCAAATCCACCATATAGACGAAAACCCAGCAAACAATGCTATTGAAAACTTATCCGTCTTATGTTTAGAATGTCATAACGACACTATGACAAAAGGTGGTTTTGGTAGAAAACTTGATGCAACTCAAGTATTAAAATTCAAAGAAGAATGGATAAATAGAGTTCGAATTAGGAAAGAGAAGGCCGATGAGCTCGCTTCTATTAAATCCGTAATGTTTTCAAATGAAAATACCGAAACTATAGATTTAGAAACTGAAGATTTCCTAAATTACAAAACTTACGAAAACCCAAAAATTCTTAAAGACTATCTGGATAAGATATTAGTTATTAAGAATGCCCAATTGACAATTTCCCAAATGAAATGGGACACTGGCAACACAATGACGATGAATGAAGGAACTTCAAATATTATTGATTTTTATGAGGAAGTCTTAATAGAACTTTCCACCTTTTATCCGAAAGGACATTTTGAAAAGCAACATCCCCGTGAGTACATTAGTAAGTTAATCGCTAACCGATTTTCTTGGCACAGACATATACTAGAACCAAAAGGGATAGGTTCTGGTGGTACAATAATTTCAATAATGGCAGGAGGAAATGTAATGGAAGACTTACAATATATGGTTGCAGAAATGGCAAACTCATTATTAAACCCTATCGAACTTGATGAATGTCAAAACTTTGATGACTGGAAAGAAGAATGGATTGACTAAAACAACTACCGCTAACATCAGCTCCTATGTAAAACATTCTCTTAAGTCTGTTTCAATTACGAATATAATATTTATTCTTTTTTCTACATAATTTTTGTGTCACGGTTTGGGTTTTCAATAATTCCACATCAGCAAAAGCT
>Ga0209187_1000598_pt1 | contig 57461 bp, 39 predicted proteins | sample BantaG_FD_187430 | JGI IMG/M metagenome (GOLD analysis project Ga0209187, IMG submission 187430) | Marine algal microbial communities from Bantry Bay, Ireland - BantryBay_4 metaG (SPAdes) (version 2) | ecosystem: Host-associated > Algae > Red algae > Unclassified | place: Bantry Bay, Ireland...
TCAAGCGACGCGGCCAGTTTTGGTCGGAACTCGGATTTGCAGCTCTCATGGAAGTCGTATGTAGGCATCAGAACAGAGAATTGCAGTCTCTATGGGCAGCGTGAACAACCGATTCTAAAATGTACCCTTATTCCACCCGCCAAACGCGGACCCCACCCTCCATACTCCGGGTGGTGAATTTTCGCCCCAGAACTTTGGACGCGTAAGTAACCGAACCGCCGAGGTTGCGACTTTGCAGATTTTCCACGTAAAAGGACTCCCCGACGTCCAACTTGTGGAAGGGATATTTGAAGGCTTTGCCCCGTTTGGGGCCAGTATTCGGGGCAGGAATCGGGATGCGTTCGGCGTCGATTTTGATTTTCCGGTCTTTTGAACTCATGGGATAAACTCAAGGCTTTAAATTACAATGATCTTCATTTTGCCCAGATATTGCCCGGCCACTGCTGGACCTACAGGCGCTAACGGCATGTAATTAATGGTAAAATGGTATCGAATGGCATGTTTAACCGGTAGTATAACCCGTGTTAAATAAAATTGTCTCCCATTTTTCGTGTTGTTTGCCTTCGTTCCTGCGGTCGCCGCCCTCGCCAAAAGTTCAGCCTGAAGGGCATTCCACCCCAAAGACGATCGGTCAGGATTTGAGGACAAGACCGCTGAGCATCAGTAAGATGCCTGTGGCTATGCCGAGAAACGCCACCAGATTTCGACTGGATGCCGGAACAAGGAAGCGCTCAACCCAGCGGCGGAATCGCCAAGGGTATAGGACAAAAATGATGCCTACGATGACCAGCAAGTAGATCCAGCCCATCACAATCCAGCGAGCCCAGTCCGGATGATGCCACAAGGCCGCGTCGCGGACCGGGCAACCGAAGAGCAGTAGAAAACACCCGAGGGCGCGCACGGCCAACAAATCCTTCATGTACCAGATGATCGGAAAAAATAGCGCCAACGCCCCCAAAGACAAGATCTCCTGTTTCTCCTGCATCCAGAGAAACGGGACATTGTAGCGAAACAGCAAGGCGAACCAGGGAACGCAAATCGCGGTGAGGACGATGCCTACGACCCAATTTCTCGGAAAAGCGCGCAGCCCCTTCAAGGCGGTCGTCGGCCGGAGCAGAAGAAACAGATGCAGGGCGATCACCACCGCGCCGATGGCGAACAAGAGCGGGGCCGGCGGAATGGTCTCATGCAGTGAAAAATAACGCAGTGGCAGGAGCGACGGGCCTTCCGCCAGCATCCCTCCCGCCAACAGAGAGCCCGAAAAACTGAACGTCATATTACCCAGCATCGACGGCTCCGGACAGGGGGGTACTGGAAATGGCAGTTGCAGTGGGTTCGTCCGCCGCAGCGGATTCGTCCTGCAAAGCGGGTTCGTTTTCTAAAGCGGGTTCGTCTTCTGCAGTGGCATCGTCTTCCACATCCGTAACGTTTCCTGCAGAGGTATCGTCAACTGCAGAGGGATCGTCAGCCGCAGAGGGATCGACATCCGCAGATGTGTCGTCTTCCGCCACGGCCTCGGTTTCCGTGGCTTCTTCATCAGCGTTAGCGGCGCCGTCATCCGCGTCAGGATCCGGCTCGGGTTCGATCCAACCAAGCCGGATTGCAACGCGTTCTTGAACCTCGGCGATTTCGTCTAGGCTCCATTCTGGGTCCGGAATGAGGAAGATGTCGCCGGATTGCTTGTGTTCGTAAACGAGCAGCAGGCTGCCATCGGGTTTGCGCTGCCGCGCCCGCGGCACCAGCTTGCGCTTGCGCTCAAGTTGCATGGCGAGAATGAAAATCGCGCCGTGGTCCTCGGGATCATCACCCGCCATCAATGCGCGGATCGCTTCTTCCAGCGTTTCCGGTTTGAGCGGTTCCTCGGCCGGCGGCGGCGGCACGTGAAACGTGCTTTTCCACGTACTCAAAGCGCTCGCCTTGTGTTCGTCGGACCACGCTTCTACGCTGAGATCTTCGCGCAAGTAGCCCTCTTCACCTTCGACTAGACGGGAGTAGAATGCCTCCCCGTCTTCGAACGCGCGTCCGGACTCGACGCAGCAGTTGGCCCGCGGGCGGATGTTCCATTCTTGTTGTCGGGGAGAAGCCATGAGTGATTGACGGGTGAGCGGTGGATACGTTGAACGAATTTATTTGAGCGTTTGTCCGGCCTGTTTGCTATCTGGATAGCGTTCTTTCAACTCGGCGAGGTTGCGGTCCCGCTCCGCCGTACGTCCCTGCTTGCCGAACGCTTCGGCGGCCCGGTAGAGAGCTTCAGGGGTCAGATCCTTGTCGTCGAATAGCACAGCTACGCTCATGTAAAAACGAGCGGCGTTCTTCCAGTCTTTTTCCGCGCGCGACACATCGCCGAGCAACATGTAACTGCGCCCCTGTTCTCGGAGCTGGCCGAGCGCGCTGGCGGAGGTGCCGGCAATGGTCAGCGCACGTTGCGCCTCGGCCGTCTTGCCCGCGTCACGCAGGAGTTCCCCCAGACGCAAAGCGGCTTCGGTGTTTTCGACCGTGTTGATCTTCACATCGATGCACTTGGTGAAGGCCTCGATCGCTAAGGCCGAACGACCCAAGCCGTCCTCCGAACGACCGATCACCCACCACGCAATCTGGCGTTCGCGGTCGGCGATATCCTTCGCCGCGATCAGTTGGTTGGCAACGCGGATAGCGCTGGCGTAATTCTTCTTTTCCTCCTGCTGCTGACAAAGCCAGAGTAGCAGCGCTGGACTGATGTTCTTGCCTTCGGCGGTGTCAGCGGCGGCGGCAAGCGAGGTGGCCGCCTCGTCGAACTTGCCTTGACGGTAGAGATTAAGACCGAGTCGATGCAACCCTTGACGGCGGATCTCCTCGGGCGGGTTCGCCTCCACGAACGCGGCCCAGGCTTTGCCGGCAGCCGCCAACTGGTCCTTTTTTTCGTCCATTAAGACCGCGCGGTAGAACCGGGCATTGTGGGCGTGTTCGGAGTCCGGAATGTTCTCCAACAAAAAGCCGAGCAGGTCCTCGGCCTGCTCTTTCTCGTCTTGTCGGTACAAGGTGATCGCGCCCTGGAACAAACCGTCATCGCTCAAGTCATCCTTGGGAAATTTCTCCGCCAGCTTCTTCCAAGCGGCCACCGCCTGATCGACCTTGCCCTGCTTCAGGCGGGCGAGTCCAATGCTGTACCACGAACGCGCGGCCAGTGGATCTTTGGGGTACGTCTTGGCGAACGCTTGATAACTGGTGACGGCTTCATCGAACTTCTCCGCCTGCTCATACCCTTGGGCCGAGGCAAGCAGCGCTTCGCGGGCGCGTCCGGACTTGGGAAACTCGGCGGCGATCCGCCCGTAAACGGCGGCAGCTTTCTCCCCCTGCTTGAGTTCGTTGTGCGCCTGCGCTTGAAGCCACAGCGCGTTCTCCTTCAGTTTGGGCACCTGCTCCAATTCCTTGGCGGCCACCGCGACCTCTTCGAACTTCTTCAAGTCGTAAAGAATTAACGTTCGTTCGTAGCGGGCGGCGGGTGTGAAACTCGAGTTCGGAGCGGACTTCACCAAGTGCCCGTAAGACTGCGCGGCGGCTTCGTAATCCTTCAACTGCCGTTGGCAATTGGCTTTGAGATAGAGCCACTCGCCGGGCGATTTCAGACGCGACTTTTGATCCATCGCTTCAAGCAACTCCAGCGCCCCCCGCGCCGAACCGGTATTAAACTGGCACCAAGCAGAAGGCAGGCGCGACTCGGCGACGCGCGGCGAGGAGGGCCAAGACAACGACAGCTTGTCGTAAGCGGCGGCTGCCTCGGCAAACTTGCCACTCCGATAGAGCACATTGGCCAACTGGAACTGGGCTTCGCCACCCACCTCATCGGAGGCGGGTTGTTGCAAGGCAATCCGAAACAGGCGCAGGAGTTCCGCTTCCGTGTCGGCGTCTAACTCTTTGCCTTCCACTTTGGATTGCAGCAAGCGCGCGTATTCCAAACTCGCCAAGGAAGCGTACGGCGTTTGCGCGTAGTTGGTGGTCACTTGCTTGAACGCGTCCTGAGCGAGCGCCTCCCGCTTGAGCGCCAACTGGCTGCGCCCGGTGTAAAACAAGGCGGCCGCCGTCAGGTTGGCGTCCGGTTTAGCGCGCACCACCTCGCCGAGCAGCAGCAAGGCCTTGTCGTACTCCTTGTTGGCCATGAACTGTTCGGCCCGGCGCAAACTCGAACGCGCCGCGAAGGCGCTCTTGGGAAATTTCGCCAGCAGATCCGCGTAGGCCTTCTGCGACTTGGCCTTGTCCCCCGTTTTTCCGTAGGCTTCACCTAGCCGGTAATAGACCACGTCGAGTTCGCCAAAGGTCGGATGATCGGCGACGATGGACTCGTACTCGCGGATGGCCAGATCATAGACCTGGCGCGCGTACAGGCCGTCGGCCAACTCTTTAGACTGCGCCGCGGTCTTCTGCCCGAAGGCAGACAGAGGTGGCAGGCCGAACAGGGCCAAGAGACCAAGCAGGCAGAGATTCCGGATCGCGCGGCGCATGGCTTAGGGATTCCCTTCGGGGTCCAAAGTCGCGATACGGATTTTGTAAATGTCGGCCTTGCGGCACTCGTCGATAATCGCCACCACCGAGGCGTGCCGCGCGTTTGCGTCGCCGCGGATGATGATCGACTGACCCGGGAATCGTTCAGCGAGGCGTTTTAGTTTCGCGCCGATCTGGGCCGCGGAATGAACCTGACCGACCATCTTGTAGCTGCCGTCCTTCATCACGTTGACGACGATTTCGCCGGGCAGGGTCTGCGGGGCCTGACTGGTCTGGCCGGTCGGCAGCGTGAGATCCATTTCGCGATCGAACTGGGCATGAATCTGGCTCACGGCAAAAAAGCACACGAACAAAAACATGATGTCGATCAGGGGAGCCAGCGGAATGCTGACCGCCTCTTCGTCGTTGCTACTGAAGTCCATCGTCTATCTCGCGTCTATCTCGGGTGGTTGAATCGAAAGCGGTTCGGATTATCGGCGGCGGCCTTGGCGGAACAGCGTGAGCAGGTCGGCGCCGACAATCTCAAGGTGGGTGATGAGCTTGATCGCCTTGTTGCGGAAATAGGCGTAGAACATGAGAATCGGAATCGCGACCATGATGCCGACCAGCGTTGTCATCAGCGCCTGCCCCAACCCGGACGCCAGCGCCGCGGGTTTGATATTCACAAGATTCTCTTGGGAGGCGAAGGTGCCGAACATGCCGAGCAGGGTGCCGAACAGACCGATCATTGGGGCGAGCGAGGCAATGTCGGCGAGGTATCGGGTCGGCAATTGGAGCAGTTTGGCCTGACGCGAGCCTTCGCTCTCGATGGTCTCCTTGAGCAGCATGGTGTCCGGGGTTTCACCCGCTTGTTCCATGTAATCGAGGCCGGCGAGGGTCATCGCGGCGGCGGGTGATTTGTTGCGCAGGCAAGCCTTGCGCGCTTCTTCGTAGCGGCCGGCGCGGATCATCACTTCGACATCGCGCAGGAACGAGGGCGGCGCGACATTGCGGGTGCGCAGGATGAACAAGAGGTAGAGCACCAGCGCCAGTCCGAGGGCCGAGAGACCGAACAGGACATAGACCGGCCAGCCGCCCTTTTCCACCATCACCTTGGGTGTGAGCTGGCGCAGACCCATTTTGCCTGCCTTGCTGCTAGGGGAAGCGGGTTGGACCGTTACGGCAGGCTCTTCGCCTGGGGCTGGAAGTACGGGAGGGGGCTGTTGGCCGAACGCGCAGAACGCGAGGCCAAGCAGGAGAAAGAGGGGGAAAACTAGGGAAAAACGCTTCATGTCGAAATCAAGAGGACTCAAGTATCATGTGGCGTTGCTCATAGAAGTAAATTCCTCCCGAAATCACGGTGATGGCAACGACGACAGTCATCGCGGCCCACACACTATATGGAAACCACTGCTGAACCTGCCCGTGCAACTCGCCGGCAGGGAGAATGTCATGCAACAGCGCGAGGCCGGCGAGGGTCCAGATGATGGCGATCATTTGCCAGGCCGTCTTATGCTTGCCCCAATTGCCAGCGGCCAGCACCTTACCTTGACTGGCTGCGAGCAGGCGCAATCCGGTGACGAGGAACTCGCGCGCGATAATGATGACGACCACGAAGGCTGGGACGAGGGACGGGCCGCCGGCGTGCATGCGGATCTCGACGAAGCCGACCAGGGCCGCGCAGACCATGACCTTGTCGGCGAGCGGGTCCATGAGTTTGCCGAAATTGGTGACCCCGTATTTCTTCCGCGCGAGTTGGCCGTCGAGATAGTCGGTGAGGGCCGCGACAATAAACACCAGCAGCGCCAGTGTTTTACTGAAACGGAAATCCACCACGAGCAACACCATGAGAAGAGCCGCAAGAAAGAAGCGGCTCGAGGTCAGTTTGTTGGGAAGATTCATTCGGTGATGAAGTACGGGTCGGGCGGGTCGGTGATGACGGGATTGGTGCGGAGATCGCCGATGCTGCTTCCGCGTTCGGCGCGGCGCAGTTCCATGCGGTCGGCGACCAGTACGGCCGCATAGACCAAACCAGCGAGACAGCAAGCGAGCAAGACTATGGTCAGCACCTTACGCAGGGTGGCGGTGGCAATGGTTTTGCCGAAGATTGAAAATCCGGATTCGCTGCGCTTGAACCGCGCTGCGAACGCGGATTTGACGCCTTTCCATTTAGCAGCGAGCACTGCCGACAGGGCGGGACGCGGCGGCCGCGGCGCTCTCGCCGGGCGTTTCGATTTGGGTTCGGGGCGCTGCCATGTTTGCGATGAGGCTTTGGCAGCGGTGGCTGATGTGGCTGCGGTGGATTTGGGACGCGCGGGAGACGTCGCGCTGGCGGAATTCGCCGAACGAGTTCTGCTGGCGACGCTGACAGAGGCGGCGGCAGCAGGCGCCTCGATCTCGATGTCCTCCAGATCCTCTTCAAGCTCTTCCTCATCCTCTTCCTCTTCGAAGTCTTCAGCATCTTCTTCAAGATCCTCTTCAAGGTCTTCGACTTCCACGAGTTCGTCTTCGAACTCGGTGTCGTCACCGAAGTCGAGTAACTTTTGGTGTTCGATGATTTCTGTCGATTCCTCCTCTGATGGCGCATCCGTGACCGGTACGATGGGCATGAGCCCGGAGGGTTCGGCGCTTTTCCGTTTTCCGGCAGCGGCCTTGGCCTTTTGCGCGGCGGCCTGGGCTTTTTGCGCCGCTCTGGCCTGCTTCTTGGCGAGCTTTTCGGCTTTTGCGGCTTCCGCCTCGAGCGCCGCTTGTTCGGCAGACTCTCGGGCTTCTTCCAGCGCGGCTTCCTTGGCCGCTTCTTTTTCAGCTCGGGCTTGATTTTTACGCGCCCGCACGTTCGACTTTTTGACCTTCAGTTCGGGCGTTGGCGCTGGTGGGTTCTCGCCGGCTTTGGATTGTTCGAGGTACAAAGCCACCATCTCCGCCGGGTCGAGGCCTACTTGGGTGGCAAAGGTTTTGATGAAGGACTTAACGTAGATCGGCGCGGGGATCGGACTGAAGTCATCCTGTTCGATGCCCTCCAATTGCTTGGACATGATATGCGTTTTTTTCGCCAGTTCGGCAATGGTCAGCCCTTTGGCTTCCCGGGCTTTCCGCAGGCGTTCTCCGACAGTCGTCATATCGACTAACTCTATGCGTCGTCTGCGTCGTCCGCGTCAACTACCGCGTTTTCCTGCAAGGCGGAAAGTTCGGCGAACTCCTCGGACGTATCCTCGCCCGCACCAGCGGATGCTGCGGGCGCATTCGATTCATAATCGGAGGCGTTGGAGGGGATTTCACCGTCGAGATCGATCAGAATTTCACGCGGGTCCGAGCCATTTGGCGGTCCGACATACCCTTGATCTTCAAGGAGATCCATCAATCGGGCGGCACGGTTATAGCCGATACGCAAACGGCGTTGGAGAGAGGAGGTGGACGCCCGCCGCGTTTGGCGAATAATTTCCACCGCTTTTTCCAGCAGGGCTTTGTCGGCCTCGTCGATCTCGCTCGGCTCAGGAAGATTGCTTTCGATTTTTTCCTGAACGCTGATCTCGTAGTCCGGTGCGCCCTGGTTCTTGATGAACGCGACCACGCGGTTAATTTCGTCGTCCGTGGTGAGCGCGCCCTGCGCGCGAACGAGCCGGCTGGTTCCGGGCGGCAAAAAGAGCATGTCGCCTTTGCCGAGAAGTTGATCGGCACCGTTGGCGTCGAGAATGGTGCGGCTATCGACCTTCTGAGCGACTTGAAAGCCGATCCGGGCGGGGAAGTTGGCTTTGATCGTGCCAGTGATCACGTTCACGGATGGACGCTGGGTGGCGATCACCATGTGGATGCCGACGGCGCGGGAGAGCTGGGCGAGACGGGCGATGGCGTTCTCGATATCGGACTGGGCGACCATCATCAGGTCGGCGAGTTCGTCGATCACGATCACAATGTACGGCAGCGTGTCGGGGATCCGGCTTTCTTTTTGCGCTTCGTCGGCGAGATCGAACAGGTCGGGCTGGGTCGCAACGGTCCGGTTGTTGAACGACTTGATATTGCGCACGCCGACTTTACCGAACAGCTTGTAGCGCTTCTCCATCTCGGAGATCGCCCACTTGAGGCCCATGCTCACTTTGGTGGCGTCGGTGATCACCGGCACGACAAGGTGCGGCAAATCATTGAACGCGGTAAACTCGACGATCTTCGGATCGACCAGCAACAGCCGCAGCTCGTCCGGGGAACGCGACATCAACAAGCCCGCCAACAGAGAATTCATGCAGACCGATTTACCAGCGCCGGTGGCACCAGCGATCAGCAGGTGAGGCATCTCGGCGAGGTCGGCGATGATATTGCGTCCGGCCGCGTCTTTGCCGATAATCAATGGCAGTGCGCGTTTCTTGCTGCCCCATGATTTCACTTCCATCAACTCGCGGGAGTACACGATCGATGGTTTGGCGTTCGGGATCTCGATGCCAACCACGCCTTTCCCCGGAATCGGCGCTTGAACGCGGATGCTCTCGGCTTTGAGCGAGAGCGAAATATTGGACGCGAGGTTGGCGATTTTTTCGACCCGCACGCCAGGCGCTGGCAGTAGTTCGTAGGTGGTGACGACAGGGCCGATCACCGCGTTGGTGAGTTCGGCTTCGACTTTGAAATCTTTGAGCGTGTCGATCAGCTTGTCGCCGCGGGCCTCGATGTCCTTGCGGTTTTCACCACGCTTGCGTTGCGGCAGCGGGTCGAGCAGTCCGAGCGGCGGCAGTTCGTAGGGTTCGTCGTTGGTGGATTCGGTTTCCTCGGGCGAGAACATCTCCTCCTGCTTGGCCGTCTTGGCTTTCGACTTCACCTTGGTGGCAGGCGAGGCTTTGCGACCGGAGTTCACCCGCACGGCAGGCTCCTCATCCGGAAGACCTTTCTCCCACGGCAATACTTCGTCTTCTTCTAGCGGAGGTGGTGCGGTCTGAACCGCGAGGCCAACCGCCGGCTTCATTTTTTTGAGCGGCTTTTCTTTGCGCGCGCGTTTCTTGTCTTTCCGTTTCGATTTCGGCACCGGTGCCAGTTCTTCAAATTCGTCGTCCTCCTCGTCTTCCTCCACTTCGCTGAGCAGTTCGTCGGGAAACACCATCAAGCCTTTGCCGCGTTCTTCGTCGGAAATCCCGCCGGCGGGCACGGCGGCCCGCAACGAATCCGCGGCGCGGCTGGTGGCGGCACCGGCGCGTTTAGCTCCGCCGATGCACATGTAATACGCGTCGATGCAGAGATCTTTAATCGACACGTTGAACAACATGATGATCGCGGCGAACCACAAACTGACCAAGAGCAGAATGGTCATCCCCTTGCCGACGGCGGGAAGTAGGGCGCGCGAAGTGACCAAGTGGCCAAGAAGACCTCCGGAGTCGGCCATATTAAACCGATCAAGAATGGCGCCGAAGCGATGTTCGCCCATTTGCAGCAGCAAGACGACCGCAGTGAAGGCGATCCACAACATGCCAAGGCGTAGGCCAAAACGCCCAGCAGCCCGCATCAGCACGAGCGCCGCCGAACCGAACAGAATCAGCGGCAGAAAGAAGCCCCCTACCCCGTAGACCTGGAAGGTGGAATAACCGAGGTAAGCACCGAAGCGGCCGAGGATGTTTTGCGCCGGTTCATTGGGTGGATTGGCCAAAAAGCCGACATCCAACCAGCTATAAGAGATGGTGGCGGCAAAGCACAAAATGCCGAACACGATCAGGAGCAGTCCGATCACGTCGACCAATGGATTTGAGTCACGCCGTGGCATAGGACAGGGTAAGCAGGAGCTAGCGGGGGATTAAAGGGAAAAATGGACTTTATGAACAAGATATTGACAAGTTGTTGCCAGGCGCGGGAAAAGAGAGAAACGACGAACAGGACACCATCGAACAATCACTCCAAGAATTCGGCCAGACGATCATGGCCCTGCTTTCCCGAACCACTCCGGTGGATTGGGCCGTCGCAGCGTGGTTGCTTTGGTGTGTAGTTCGTGGTGCGAGCCAGGGCTTGGGCGCGGAATTGGGGCGGATCATGGTGGCCACGTTGGCGATTCTCGGCGGCATCCCGCTGTTTCACTGGCTGCTCGGCAAGGTTCGCGAAAGCCAAAGTGGACTCGATAACACCGCCGCCGGCGACCTGCTCTGCTTTGCCATCACCTTTTTTCTGATCGCGATTCTCGCACGGGTCGTTCACCTGCTGGTGCGTAAAGGGGTGGAGAAAATACTGACCGGCTGGTTCTCGCATGTGGTCGGCGGTGTTGGCGGACTCGTTCGGGGCGGAATCATTTACGGCGTGGTGCTGTTAATGATCAACGCGAGTTCGGTGACCTTCTTGAAGCAGGCCGCCTTGGAACACAGCTGGTTCGGCTCACGGGCCGAACCCCATCTGGCAAAACCCTACGCCTGGCTCAGCGCCCGCGTGCCGATCCTCCCTGATCTCGTTCCGGATGGTGAGTCCCCTGCCCTGCCCGTCGACCCGATCAAGATCGAACGCGAAACCAGCCAAGCGACCGAAGAATACTTCGACCCCGAACCGCCGCCGCCGATGGTGGCGCCGCGCGAGTTGCCGGATGGACGGCGTTCGGGCGAGTTTTGAATAGGTTGGCCACGACATAAGGTTGCCCACGCTTTCCAGTTTGTTGTAGCCGACGAAGATGAGTAAAAATAAATTTGGCATCGACGATCTCCTGCCCCTTCTGGCAACCGCCCCGACCGACGGGCGGTCGCGGGTCCGTTCCGAAAAGCGGATCGAAAAGGCGTTCGAACAGGGGAGTGTCGCCAAAGCACGGAGGATGCTGATCGAAGCCATCCGCCTTGATCCCGGCCACACCAAGGCCACGGCGATCCTGATCGATGACTGGCCGATTGAGAACCAGATTCAAGTCACCCGCGAACTCCTGCGGATCGAACGGGAGGCCTTGGGCGCGAAGACCTTCGAGGAGAATGAGGGCCATTTCTGGAGCCTCGCTGAAACCCGTCCGTTCATGCGCCGCCTCAACACGCTCTTCGACTTACTGCGGCGCGTCGGGGACATCGAGGCGGCGATCGCCTGGGGGGCAGAATCGCTGCGGCTCTGCCCGCATGACAACGTCGGGGCCCGGGGGCCGTTGCTTGGTCTCTACCTCGGAGAAAAGAACAACGAGGCGGCCGAGAGCCTGCTTGATGCCTATCCGGATGACGCGACCGGCAGCATGACTTGGGGACGGGTTTTGTTCCTCTACGCGTGCGACCGGAAGGACGAGGCGGAGCAAGCGATTGAAAACGCGATGATGTTTTCTCCCCGTGTCGCCGCTGCGCTGATTCACGAGACCATCGACCATCAGTTCGTGGCGGATCTGGATGGATATACCATGGGGTCGTTTGAGGAGGCCATGATCGTTATAAGCGAACTTGAAGGTGCCAGCGTGGCCCATCCTGAGTTCAGCGCATGGCTCCGGGAACGTCTCCTACCCGACTATGTTCCCGATGCCGAATGGGAACGGAAGATCCTCAGCTTCCAATTCCCGGAGGATGGTCCCATTCCCTACGACGCCCTGCGCGAGGCCTTGGAATTGGGACCCGCCGCCGTTCCCACACTCATGGCCATGCTCGAACACACCATCCGGCTCGAACGCATCCTCCCCTCGGATCCAGCGCCATGGTCGGCAAATTTTATCCTGCTGCTGCTCGGCGAAATCGGCAGCCCAAGACTGATCGAAGCCGTTCACCGCCTGTATTGCTGCTACCCAGAGTTTGCCAATCCGTTTGGAGATTACACCACCGAGGAACTGCCGACGTCCCTCGTGAACGCTCTTAACGCAGCCGCGAAGGACGGTTCTTTGGACGAAGCTCTAAGCCACCTAGAAACATTTCTGGCCGACGAGAGTTGCGAGGTGGCCGCTCGATGGAGCGTGGCGGCCGTGTTGCGCGAAGCGGTTTTAAAAGGCCATGCCCCCCCAGAAAAAGTCAAGGACATCGCCCGCCGCTGGTTCGAGCAGGCGCCGGCAGTTCCGAGTAGCGCACTACGCTACAAGATGTGCGACCTGTGCGTCAGCTTTGGATGGGAGTCATTCCGCCCCGAGGTGGAACGCGCGTTCGAGGAGGGCTGGATCTGTATCATGGCCGAAGATAAGGAAGAAATGCTCGCCCGGTTTGGTCAAGGAACGATCTACAAAATACCAGAGATCGATACCATCAAGAGCACACAACGTTCGGTAAAGATCGAGGCCGAACAACGCCTGAAACGGGAGCAACATAAAACGAACTGGCGAGAATCCGCCAGAAAACCTGCGACCAAAGCGGGTCCGAAGACCGGGCGGAACGAGATCTGCCCCTGCGGATCGGGAAAGAAATTTAAGAAGTGCTGTCTGTAACAGGTGTGCCCAGATCAGTGCACTAGGTGGCAGTTGAAACGTCTGGGGATGTACCGATTCAGCGTGGTTGAAAAATGGTACCGAGAGAGGGACTTGAACCCCCGACACGAGGATTATGATTCCCCTGCTCTAACCAACTGAGCTATCCCGGCACGGACCAAATAGTTTGGGAGCGAAGAACTTCCCCAGAGTCCGAACGATGTCAAAAAGAAAGTGCCTCGTTTATGCGTTGTTCTCCATTTGCTTTACAGCGTCCGGCATTCATTCCAGAACAGAGGTATGCGTCATGTCCTCGCCACGATTGCCGTTCTGCTCATTGCTCTTGCCGGATTCCATTACTGGAACGGGCAACAAGCGAAGGCGTTTGAGGCAGCGTTCGAGCAAGCGGAAGAACTGGCGGCGGAGGGAAATCTGAACGCGGCGATCAAGGCGATCAACCGAGCCGACACCCGGCGCATGAGTCCGGGGCTGCGTAGCAAAGCGACAGCCAAACGGCGCCAGTTTAAGGAACAGTTGGTTCAACAAGCAGACGCCATCTTTCTCCAGCAACTCTCTGCCGGGCAACTCGAACTGGCCGAAACAACACTCGACGAGTTCGACGACCATCTTCCACCGAACCGAGTTCGGGAACAGCGGCTGAAACTCGACCGGCGTCGACAGAAATTCGAACGCGTCAGCGCCGCACTTCCAAATTTCGGCAAGGAGGTGAACCAGCATTGGCACGATGTCGCGGACGCGCTCGCTTCTTGGAACGCCACCATCCGCAATCCCCTGGCCAAGCACCGCGAACGCGTGGAGCGGTTGATTTGGAACGCCTCGGCGCTATCCACCCTGATAGAGAAACAAGCGCAGGAGGAAAAGAAACTGGCGGGACTGCAAGATGACCTCGCGGACTGGCGGAGCGCTTTGCCAAACGCCCCCGAACGAAGCCTGAACCCGTTCTCGACCAGCCGAAAAAACCTTGAGAAGAAGATCGCCAATGCGGAAGGGCAGCGTGCCGAAGCGCAGGCAGCCTGGGAAACACATCAGACAAAGATTCGCGACACGCTGAAGAGCTGGTTTGTGCCAGAGCCGGACCGGGTTCGAACGGAGGAGGAACTTCGCGCGCTGCACCGCATTGTCGTTCTGCCTGAGTGGTTGGCGATCTGTGCGGAAAAATTGCCGGAGGAAAAAGCGGAGGAAGGCCAGCAGAAACTGATGGTGTGTCTCCGCAGCGCGGTTCAAGGTCTCCCCGAGGCAGCGAATTTGAAAACGGACTTGGATTCGGCGGAAGACCCCGTCGGTCTCAGCGAAGCGGTTCGCCTCGAACTTGTTAGTTCGGGGAACCAACCCAGTTCAGACCAGTTTTGATTCCAAGCCCAGTTCTTTGACCAAGAGGTAGTAGAACACAGACCGTTGTTTTTTCCGGTTGGACGGGCCGATTTTGCGGATCGCATTCTGCATTGCCCGATCCAGTTCCGGGCCATCTGGCGCTCCCAACTTTCGTATCAGAAACGATTGTTTAATCGTTTCGAGTTCGGCGTTCCGGCTCGTGGCGACCAGTCGCGCATCGTGATCGTAAAGAGATGGCCCGAGTCCTTTGGCAATCGCTTCGACAAGCTTGCCATCACAGGCGATCCGTTGCTTCTTCATTTGCGCCTTTGCAGCGGCAATCGCCTTGTCAAAGTTCGTAGGGCGATTGTACGTTCGGCGGTCCTCTCGTACGACAAGATCTGTGTTCGGCGATTGCACGCCCGCAGGATACCCCTCCAGTTGTTCATCGAGTTCCTCGATAAACGAGTCCATCCGGGTGAGCAGTGCATCTCTGGGAATCCCTTCTGCCACTTCAATCATGGCACTGAGACTCTCGAACTCGAGCGCCATGGCGATGCCTCGAAGCGTCGTGATTGCCACCTTTGAATTACGCTGCCCGTTTTCCAGTTGTGAAATATAGGCTTGGGTAACCCCTACTTTTCTCGCGAGTTCCACTTGCGTCATCTGGTAAAAATCGCGGAATTGACGGATCACGTCACCAAGTCTCTGGTCCAGATCTTCAGGATAGGTGGTCTTGGGCACGGTCTACTCCAGTTCTTTAAATCGGCTGTTTAAATGGACACAATCTTATCGAAGGTCCCTTTTTAATGGTGGCCGGTTCAAATTAAGGCGTCGATTCGCCTGCTGTAGTTCCTCCTCGAACTCCACAATGCGCTTCTGCACCGCTCGCATTTTTGTGCGGATATTTATTCTCAACGATTCGACTCTCAACAGAGCGTAAAGTTCCAACGCTCGACGCATCTCCAGACGTGAAGCTTTTTCCGATCGGGCCATGATAGAGCGGTTTTTGATTCAGTTTCATAAGATATATCTTTTTTCACTATAACACAGTGTTATACACCTTGCAAGCTCACTCATCCCAACAGCGGGCTTACGGGCTTACCGGCTACTCGAACGGCTCTTCCCACAGATCCGCCTCATCCTCCCAGCCTTCGACGCGATGCTCGGCGCGCAGGCGGGCGAGTTCGTTTTCGAGTTCGTCGGAGAACAAATCGACGGGCGGTGCGGGCAGCAGAACGGCTTCGTCGTCCACGGAGACCGGAGCAAGCGGGCCAGAATCGTCAACTTGAACGTCGCTCGTCAAAGCAGATACGCCTTTCGTTTCACGGGCGATTTCGCGACGAATGGCGTAGGCCTGCAGTTCTTGAATCGAGGTTTCGTCGCGCGCGATTTGTCGCTGTAGAACCTCCAGCCGCTCGGCGGGAATGGCGCGGCGCTTCTCGAGGCGGAAGCGGAGTTTTCTGAAGCCTTGACTGGCGTCGGCGAGCGCGATTTCAAAATCCTGATGGTGAGCCGGCGTGAGGTCGAGCGCGAGTTCGGAGAGACGCAACAGTGCGTTGCGGGCCATCTCGAGTTCGGTGACCGTGAGGGCGTCCTCGGTGGATCCTTGCGCGCGGTCGAGGGCCCGGACCGCCTCAGCGATCGTCTCTTTTCCCGTCACTTCGCTGGCGGCATGCTTGCCGCTTATTTTTCGTTCGAGCCGATCGAAGTGGCTGCGTTTTACGATGATATCGCGGAGGCGTTTTTGCAGAAGTGCGGATCGAGATTGATGGTGTGAGTCGACCGGTGGATGATCCCGAACGACGTCTAGCCAGAACCACGTAAAGCCGGCGGCCGCTCCGGCCAGCGCACCAAGAGGAACCGCCAGCCACCAGTTGGCCCCAGCAAACAGCGTCGCGCCGATGCCCAGCGCCGCGCCGAAGGCGGTCGGCCACGTCTTGCGGCTTTTCCTGGTGAAGGCAAAACCGGTAAAGGCGCCGCCCAAGGCACCGGCGAGGATCGGAAACGGCAAGCCGAACAGGTCGAATTTCAGCACGTGGAGCAGCACTGCGGCTGCCCCCACTCCGGCACCAACCCAGGCACCCGCGATCGCCCCGATTTTGGGGAGCTTCCCGAGATGCAGTTTGCGGTAGGCGGAATGCCGCCGCAACGGATAGCGCTGACCGCAGTGCGGACAATGCGCATGTCCGTCATCTTCTATAAAATAGCCGCAGGCTTCGCAATCGCGCTCCTGAAATGAAGGTGGAACCGAACGAGCCATGGCCGAATATGAAATGAAGCGTTTAGATGGTACCGGGCAATTTCACCATGCCTGCGAGATCGGCGGCGCGCGCGTCAAGATCGCTGCGGGTGAGATCACGGAGTTTCTCCAGACTGAACGATTGGACGCCAAAGGAGGCGATGGTGGTTCCGCGAACCAGCGCGCGGCGTAGGCCCTCGTCACTAATATCGTCGTTCTCGGCCAAGGCACCCATAAGGCCGCCGGCGAAGGTGTCCCCTGCCCCAGTCGGATCCTCGACGTGATCAACCGGATAGGCGGGTAGCACACAGCGTTGGCCCTCTTGCGGGAACAACATGCAGCCACTGCCGCCGCGTTTGATCAGCACATATTGCGGGCCGAGTTTCTGCAGTTCGCGGGCCGCTTCGACGAGGTTGTATTTCCCGGTGTACAGTTGCGCTTCGGTCTCGTTGACCGTGAGCATGTGAACCTTCTTGAACACTTCCGTGAGTTCGTCGCGGGCGATGTTGATCCACAAGTCCATCGTGTCGATGAGAATGAACTTCGGGCTGTTTACTTGCTCGAGCACGCGCAGTTGCAAGGCGGGATGGATGTTGCCGAGAAACAAGTAGTCGACGTCCTTGTAATTGTCGGGGAGCGTCGGGTTGAAGTGTTCGAACACCCCGAGAACCGTCTGGAGCGTGTCGCGGTGGTCCATGTTCTCGTGGTACTTTCCGTGCCAGGCGAAGGTCTGACCTTCTTCCACCTGCAAGCCTTCTAGATTGATGTCGAAGTGTTTGAAGGTGTCGGTGTGTTCCTCAGGAAAATCGGTGCCGACAACGCCGACCATGCCGACCGGTGCGTGAAAGGAAGCGGCGGCGCAGGCGTAGCTGGCGGATCCGCCGAGGAGGTTCGGACGGTGGACGTCGGGGGTTTCGATGTGGTCGATGCCGACAGAGCCGACGATGATGAGTTTTGGATCAGCCATGAGATGTTTCAGTTTTTAGAATCGCGTTGATGGAGGTCGTATTCGACCTGTTCGCAGAGAGCGTGAATGAGCACCAGATGCCCCTCCTGGATCCGCGGCACATGGGAACTGGCCGAAACGGTGAGGGGATGGTCGACGAGGGTTTGCAGCGCGCCACCATCGCCACCCAGCAGGCCGATGGTGTCGAGACCGCGTTCGGTGGCGGCTTCGACGGCTTTCACCACGTTGGCGGAGTTGCCGCTGGTGGAGATGCCGATGAGCACGTCGCCCGGCTGGCCGAAGGCCTCGACTTGTTTGGAAAAAACGAGAGCGGCTTCGTAGTCGTTCGACACGGAGGTCAGGATCGAGGAGTCCGTGGTGAGCGCAAGCGCCGGCCACGGACGGGAGCCTTTGATCAAAAACTGGTTGACCAGTTCGCAGGCGAAATGCTGGGCGTCGGCGGCCGAACCACCGTTGCCACAGATGAGGATTTTTCCGCCGGCGTCGATGCGTTCGACGAGAAGTTGGGCCACTCGGTCGACCGGTTCGCGCATTTCGGTGCGGATGAATTCGATGACCTTGAGATGGTCGCCGAGTAGTGCGTCCCAATCCATCAGTCTGCCGTCCACGTCTCCATGAACGTGTCCAAATAGCGGGTGTTGTATTTTCCGTCTTTGAACGCAGGACTAACGAGCAGATCCTGACCGAGCGGAATGGTGGTCTTCGGACCTTGAATGATAAACTCGCTCAGCGCGCGACGCATCCGAGCCAGCGCTTCCTCACGGTCGCGTCCGGTGGTGATGACCTTGGCGATCATGCTGTCGTAGTACGGCGGAATTTTGTACTCGGCGAAAACCGCACTGTCGACACGGACGCCGATGCCACCGGGAAAGTTGATGCGTTCGACGAGGCCGGGACAGGGAGCGAAGTCGTTCGCGGGATCTTCGGCGTTCACGCGGAACTCAATCGCATGGCCACTGAATTTCACGTCGCGTTGCTTGAAGCCCAGTTTTTCACCCGCTGCAATTTTGATCATCAGTTTGATCAAATCCAAGCCACAGACTTGCTCGGTGACCGGATGTTCCACTTGGATGCGGGTATTCATCTCCATGAAGTAAAAATCTTTGGCGCCCTCGTCGTACAGAAATTCGACGGTACCGGCGTTGGCGTATTTGACCGCCTTCGCGGCCTTCACGGCGGCATTGCAAAGCTTGGTACGCATCCGTGATTCAAGCGCTGGAGATGGCGACTCCTCGACCAGCTTTTGGTGACGGCGCTGGATGCTGCAATCGCGTTCACCGAGATGGACCACATTGCCGTGTTCATCGGCGACGATTTGCACTTCGATGTGGCGGGCGCTTTCGATGAACTTCTCGATATACAGACCGGCATTTGAGAACGCGCGTTCGGCCTCGGCACTGGCCAGTTGGAACGCGGCGGCGACGCCAGAATCGTTGTGCGCGACCCGCATGCCTTTGCCACCACCACCGGCGACGGCTTTGAGAATGACGGGATAACCAATCTTGTGGGCGACCTCGACGGCCTCCTCCTCGGAGGTGACCAAGCCTTGGCTGCCGGGGGTCACCGGGACATTGGCGGCGCGCATGGTCTCGCGAGCGATGTTCTTATCGCCCATTCGCCGGATCGCGTCAGCGCTGGGTCCGATGAACTTCAGATTGGCTTCCGCACAGATATCGGCAAAATCGGCATTCTCGGCGAGGAAGCCGTAACCCGGATGGATGGCCTCGGCGCCGGTCACTTCGGCGGCGGACAAAATGTTGGGCACCCGGAGGTAACTGTCCGTGGCGGAAGGCGGACCGATGCAAACGGCCTCGTCGGCCATCGCGACATACATGGCATCGGCGTCGGCCTGAGAATAGACGGCAACGGTTTCGACACCGAGCTCTTTGCAGGCCCGAATGATGCGGAGGGCAATTTCTCCGCGATTTGCGATGAGGATCCGCTCGAACATGGCGGACTAAAGCGGGTCGATTCGGAACAAGGGCTGTCCGAATTCGACGGGGTTGGCGTTATCGACAAGAATTTCACGCACAATGCCGGAAACATCCGCCTTCAGTTCATTCATCACTTTCATCGCCTCAATGATACAGACGACGGTATCGGGGTTTACTTCTTGGCCCACGGTGACGTACATTTTTGCTTCGGGTGATGGTGCCAGGTAAAAGATCCCGACCATCGGAGAGGTGATGTAGAGATCGTCGGATTCGGCTGGTTCGGGATCGCCGGTCGAGGCAGCGACGGCACCAGGATCCTGCATGGCTGCAACCATCGGCATTTGAACGGGGTAGTTTGGCATGACGGGAATGGCATCCGAACTACCACCGCGTTTCACGGATAGACGGAAGCCTTCATTCTCCATCTCGAATTCGCGGAGATCATGTTCACGAATCAGTTCGATCACTCGTTTCAGACTTTTGTAATCCATGCAGTGGGTCCTATAGGGCGGGCAATAAAGATGACGATAGAGCATGATGCCAAAAACGCGTCAAGCTTGGAAGCTCAGACGCAATGGAAACAGGGGGAAAGAAAAACGCCCGGGACGCGATTCGCGTCCGGGGCGTTTAAAATATGGCGCGGTTGAGCGCCAGCGTTCCGTATCAGGGTGCGGGCGAAATGCCGAACTGCTGGACGCGGTAGATTTTGTAGATCGGCGGCACACCGTCGAGGTCGTCCGTCCAGATATCACCGGAGGTGCCGGTGTAGAGCATGGAGTCGATAACGGTCCAGTTTGAGTCGTTACGCCAGTCGGTGCTCACATCATTGGTCCGGTAGCTGACTTCGTAGTAGCCGTTGTTAACTGCAGGCCATTGAACTTCAGCCATGTCGGCCTGGAATGCGTTCGGAGCGCCGTCGTAGGAGGTCTCTTTTTCGATATCGAGGATGATCAAGGAGGAGCCGAATACGGTCGGGTCTGTGCCCATTTGGAGTTCCTGCCAGTTGGAGAATCCGTCGCCGTCTTTGTCGTGTTGCCAGCCGTCAAGACCACCAGCACCTGTGGATGCGAGGGTGTTTAGCGTGCCATTACCCCAAGGGCCGACCTCCCATTGGTCTGGCAGGTTGTCGTTGTCGTTGTCAGGACCAAAGTTGGCGGTGACGTTCAGACGGTAAGTACCAGCCTTGGCTTCACCAAGGGAGCGGACGTCGATGAAGGTTTGGCCACCGGCCGAACCAGCGGGCACGTTGTAACTGAAGCTCACGTTGTTTCCTGCGGCGGAGTTCTTGCGTTGCAGAATGTGGGATCCGTCACCAGCGCGGATACAGACGTCGAGATCGGGTGCACTGACTTCGGTGACGGTGAAGGTGTAGGTGGCATAGGGAATCGCAGTGAAGACAAAGAAGTCTTGGTCGCTGCGGTGTTCCAAGGTTCGAACGCCGTTAAAGCCAGTGCTCGGAATGACTGCGGCAGTCCCCGAGGTGTTGCCAGCGTCGTCGTTGGGAGGCAGGCAGGCGGCAAAAGTTGAGCCGGCAAGGAAGCAAGCAACAGTGGTGATAGATGTGATGGTAGCGATTAGCTTATTCATGTGTCAGGTCCTCAAGAGAACGGGCTTAGCCGCGAGGGCTTTTTTTTGGGAACGAAAAATTTGGCGCAGACCGAGTGTCCAGATGACGTCGGCTGCAACGAAGGCCATGCGGACAAGGCCGATACAAAAGTGGGTGATGCGTTGGAGAAAAACGGGGACCTTGGAAGCGCCACCGAAGAAGTCGGCAGGAGGAACCAAGTACCGTCCGATGTCATTGATCCGATTGAAGCGGAAGCCGCCGCGTTTCAGCGCGAACTTGCTCAGGAAGCCCGGACCATCGGATTCAGGCCCGTAAGCGGGGGTGTCAGTTGGCCAAGCGCCGACTTGCCGCAGGGAGGCGACTAATAGTTCAGGGATTTGTAGACCGAACAAGGACTGCAGACCAGCGAGACCAGCAGAGAGACTGGCCTCCATGCGCCAACGTCGAGCGATTTTGACCAAGGTGTCGGACTGGGCCACCAGATTCTCGTCTTGCCAAAGACGAGCGATATCCATCCATTTCCAGAGCAGCCGTTGTTGGAACAGATGGTCTGAGGCATTGTCGTCTTGGGCGAGATGCAGCGCGGCGGGCTCGGTTTTTGTGAGCTGCGAGCAGCACAACAAAAAGAGATGAACCGGACTCGGTTCGCGCCACGAGTACCCTTGATGGGTCACCATGTGCGAGTCGGCAAAGATCTCGTCATAGTCAATTTTGTAAAGGGTGTAGGGATGTTCCACACGCCAATGGAGATCCAGCAGGGTACCATTGCTGTGCAATGCCCAATGGATGTGATGGCGGCGAAAGAAGCCAGAGGGCACGCCTTCCTGCTGCGATTGGAAACCTGAACGCAAGGCGAGTTCGTAGGCCGCCTCGGCTTGGTCATCCGGAACGATCAAATCGATATCTTGGAAGGGACGGGTGGCGATGTCTTTGTAGAGCCGCAACCCGGAGAACGGTCCGCGGTAGCAAATGGTGGGAATCCCCTGCGCCTCGAAGCGTTCTGCAAGCCGGATGCCGTTTTGCAGATGCTTGTTGTGCTCCAGAGTCGCGCTGAGATAGGCGTCTTGGACGCCCGCCCAGTCTCCGGCTGGCGCCTGACCGCGTTCAAGCAGGCTGGTAAACATCAAGGGACCCATGCCGTTACGCCGAACGTGTTCCTGAACCAGCTCACCCGTCGGCAAAGACGCGTCCACGGCAGACGGATTGCAAAGCAATCCATCCCGGACGAGGTCGAGCAGTTGACGGGCGGCGGTCATAGGAAACGGGCGGCGGTGATAGGAAATGGGCGCAGAGTTAGGCAATCGCGGGTTAGAAACCGTGCTTGGTCGCAGGGTCCATGAACAGGTGGTAGAACTTCAGTTCCTCCTGTTCGCCCAACACGTAGCAGACGGCGTTGAAGCCGTTGAGCAGGCAGTCGCCAAGACGAGCAGAGTCCGTGGCCGAGGTGGCAAAACCGGTTAGCTGATATTGCTGACCCTGAGGAGCCGTCGAATCGCAGATACCCTGCGCGAGGCGGTTGTTAAAAATGGCATTGTAGAACTCCAAGCAGAGCGTACGACCCGCGAGGGTCTGCGCCAGACCGGTCGGGGCAATCGCGCCGGCCGCACCTTGATTGGGACGCCAGATCATGCGTTCGACACAGGAGTGGACGCCGGCTTCGTCGGGGTTGTGGAACTGGCCGTTCAAGCAGGTGAAGATCGTGACGAGAGGGAGGCGGGTGTTCGTCAGAGCATCCGCATCCACCGAATCGAACATGGCGTCACTGTAGTTTTTCAGACCCCATTTTCCTTTCGAACCGTGACCAATATAGTTGATGGCAAAGCGGCCAGCGTTGAAGGCGTTTTGCACCTGGCCGTTGAGAGTGAATACATTGCCGCCGTTGGACTGCAGGTAACTTTTGTTCACGGTGATCGTGTTCGGGATCATGGTGGAGTCGAGTTCGTTTTGCACCATGAAATAATCTTGGCAGATGCGCGGGTAATCGTCGGCAGGACAGGTGCGCAGAAAGCCGTTCGATTGATCCGTCTCATCCGCGACGAGCTGGACGGATCGACGCCAAGCAGGTTGGCCGTAGGACTCGAAGGTCTTCATCTTGTTGATCATGTTTTGGAATTGCCCAAGATCGTTGACCGGCAGGCGACCGATCGCCAAGTCGGGAGCGAGGTCCGGGCCGTCAACCGCAGCGTACCATTGGTCAGTCGCGGTGAACAAGAAGCTGGTGCGTTGGTACTTGCTTGGAATGTAGTCCATCCAAGGTTCGGCGGCGGAGGTCGAGTCCTTGGTGCTGTCCTTGAACGCATCGCCCGCGAGCAGCACGTACTTCGGCTTGGGCTCCTGGAAGTGATGATAGGCGTAACCGAGAAACTGTTTGATCGCCTGGGCGTCTTTGATCCCATAGCCGAACTCATTATAAACAGACTCGGCCGTAGCGATCAGAACGTTGAGGTTGTCTTGTCCCCGGTAGTTGAGGAGGTCGTAGGAGACATTACCTTCGAATTGTTCCGGCACGATGAGGATATAGTCAGCTTGGCGACGGGTGTCGGCGAGATTATGCAAGGTCACGGTCTCGATGTCGGCAGCCGGAACGGTGCGAATGGCGCCTTGCGTTGTCACATACATGCAAGGGTTGTAATTCACATTGTAACCAAAACGGATGGAAGTTCCCGACTCGGTGACACCGGTCAGACGCTTGGGATTGGTGGGTTCGGTGATATCGAGAACGTATGGCGTACCAGCGAGGGAGGTGATGTTGTTCACGGTGTAGTTGCGGGCGCCGGAGACGCCGCCAAAACCGAGGCGATTGGCAACGGCGGTCAATCCGCTGTAGAAAGTGAACGCGGCATTATCAAGGAAGGCGAAGTTCCCCTGAACACCGGTGAACCTCAGCTTTGTTCCCGTAGCAGTTCGAGTCAGCAACGACGGTGAAAAGGAAGTGGTCACACGCGTTCCAGCATTCGCATTAAACGGTCTGGGGAAATCGTGCTGGGTCAAACGAACCCCCGTAGCGGCATTTTGAATAGGCATTTGATGCGTCACTCGCGCATAATCGACACGCAGGGCACTACCGTTCGGAATGGTGCCCGTCGACAGAATCGTAAGTTGACCAGTGGTGGAGTTAATCGTGAAATCTCTGCCTCTGATAAACTTCGTCGCGCCCTGTCCGACTTTGACATCGGCCAGTCCAATGAATCCTCCAGCCGGATTGGCTGGTCCGCCAATTTGATAGGTCCCACCCAAGGCGACATTGGACAAGTTCTCCGACAAGGCGATTGCACGGGAGCGCCAATAGACACTGAGGCTGGCAAACCGTGTGGTATCCACACTCTCCATGTTTGGAATATCCCAGTCGTAATCCAGCGATATACCCGAGGCATTGATGACCTGAGAGGCGATCCAACCGTCAAACTCCGCATCAACGTGGTTGAGGTTTGCTTGCCAAAGGCCATCGGTACCAGGGTCGATTTCATACTTCCGGCAGGCGCTGGACACGGTTGCCGCGCCGCTGATCGGCGTGGAGTTCGGCACATTGTGGGTAGAGTCATTGAAGCGGGCTGGGGCGCCGGGACCACCGAAGCCAAGCCAATAGGCGTTGGCATGATCGTAGTTGCTGCGAAGGCCTTCCCCGTAAAACTCGACGTAAGCGGAAGCACCAAATGCGCCCGCAGTGCTGACGGTAATCGGAATCTCGCGATCGCGGGTGTACATGCGGATGTTACCACCAATCAGATCAGCACGGGCCACGCCAGCAGCCTCAAGATTGGCACGAGTAAGACGGTACACGCCTTGTTCGCGAATGCGAATTTTCACACAGGCGCCGGAGGGTGCACCAGACCAACGGGAGGCAAAATCTCCAGCATCGCCATTCATCGGCGGCAGAAGATCTTCTTCCAAGGTTATGCGACCACCACAGTCACAATCGTCGGCGACCACTGTCGCGCTAGAAACAAATTCGACATTCGACTTCTCTTCGATCGGAACGAATTCCAGAACAGAGTCGATGGCTTTATGATGGGTAACGGAGCCATCAACCGGGTTATATTGAAGTGGACGATAGGCGACACGCACAACGTGGGAATCACGGGCTTTGATCTCCTGAACGTCGACGATGTTTGCCGGATACAGAGCATCGGCTCCGTAGATGTTGGAGTCAGCAAGGCGACCTTCGAAAAATTCGCCGGTTTCATCATCAAGGTGCCATGTGAGACGCGGGGCGATGTCCATACCATCATGCTTCACGGTGTCGGTGTTGAGAATCCGCACCACGGGGCGCATGCCCTCAACTGCCGGGTAGGTTTGCACGATTGCCGGTAGATCCGGACCGCTGAGCGCGTCCTTATCGGAATTGACCTGACCCTCTTTCAGGCGCAGGACGAGACCTTCTTCCATATTGGAGGCATCGAAGCCGGGTGTGTGGATCTTGATGTTCATGGAACCACCAGACAACGGGGTGACCTTTAAGGAAACTGGGCCAGCGTCCCCGAGTGTTTGAGTCTCGTAGGGTTCCATGCGTTGAACAAGGCGCTCCTCTACAACGTGAGGCGCCTCAATCTGAGCATCGACCAAGGGGGCTTCGACCTGCGTCGTATCCGACTGAGGCTCGACCGGCTCTGGCTGTTTATTGAGAGAATGGAGAAGAATGCCCACGACTAAAGTCGCGGCAATCACGAAAAGAAAGAGTCTTGCTTGTTTCATCTATTTTTTACCTAGCCTTAAAAGCTCGTTGAGGGACTTTGAACGTACCTTGGATTCCACAGGATGTTTAACCCGTCGTTGTATACAAATCGTAATTTTGTAATATTTCGGTCATGTTATAAACGGTACCCCGTTTAAATCACTGTTGTAGTTGCAGTCGAAGAAGTCTTACGCCTTTTCCTGTGAGAATCAATGGAGATGATGTGATTAAGCACAAATTCGCCAAATTGAACGTGTTATGACGCCTGCGGCAATCGATGCGTGAGGTAAAAAACGTAGGAAAAGGTAGAAAAAAACCCCTCGTCATTTTTGACGAGAGGTAAAATTTTCAGGGGATCTCAGGCGTATCAGACAGCTGCGCGTTGACGGACACTGGCAGCCAATGACTCGAGGCGTTCTCGGTCCAGCGGCTTCTTGACGACGGTGAGAGGACCAAGCTCCAAAGCTTCCTCCATGAGTTTTCCTTCGAAAAATGCCGTGATGATCACCACTGGAAGATTGGGGGCCGCTTTTTTGATCTCTCGGAGAGTTTCCACACCGTTGAGTGTGGGCATCATCAAATCGAGAAGAACCAAATCAAACGTTGTGCCGGCGACTTCCTCAATGCCTTCTTCACCCGAACCAGTGGCTGTAACCTTGCAGCCGTAGCTTTCCATCCACCTGGAAATCAGGTCACGAACGATCGGCTCGTCGTCAATCACAAGGATATGGATGTCACTTTTGATCATGTTGCTGTGTTCAGAAACCCAAGCGTCCACTTCGTCACGTTCAAAACGCCAATAACGACCGACTTTGGAAGCAGGGATACGAGAGCCCCGGGCGTACTTATAAACCGTTTCCTCAGGGAGTTTGAGGTATTCTGAAACTTCTTTGATGGTCAGATATTCTTTGTCCATGGATGATGTCCTTTCTTGGGTCTGTATGGGTCTATATGAGTCTATATGGTGAACCACACGTTGAAATGTGCCTTTATAAGTCAGTATTTACTTCAAACCCATACCATGTCAAATGTAATTTATGTAAACGCCCAAGCAAATTGCAGCGTATTTTGGCCTATTCGGCGGGTCGATCCCAGCCTTGCGATTCAGGAGGAGCGTTCCATACGGCCACTGCGAAAGAGATGGAAGCCCTTGCCAAAGAATAGGTTATGTAAATCACGACTGAAATAACCAAGCCGAGTTCTTGAAATAGCAGGGTGAGCAGCAACGCGGTGAAGGCGAAGGCAAGGATATGAAGCCGCCCACGCATCGCGTGTCTGTTAAAGGAAGGCAGCGCATCGAATTTGATATTGGTCACCATTAACACCGAAAGTCCGATGATGATGGGCACCAATACTTTGGGATCTTCCCAGATTTTCCAATCGGGAAAGGAAAGCGAAGCGAGCACCAGAGCAACGACCGTGATTGCCTGGGCCGGAATCGGCAAACCTTGAAAATACCCGTGTTTCTCACCATCCGCACCCAAATTGAACCGAGCGAGACGCACTGCCCCGCAAATCGCTGGCAGACTAGCGACGATCAGTAACAGCGTAACGGTTTGCCTTCCGTCCATGAGTTCGAACAGATGCAACCCGTATTGATAGATGAGGAACGAGGAGGCCAAACCAAAGGAGACCATGTCGCAAAGCGAGTCGAGTTGCACTCCGAACTCGGAAGTCCCGCGGGTGACCCGGGCCATAAATCCGTCTAGAAGATCAAACAAGCCAGCCAACAAGATATAGTAGCATGCCGGTCGCCAGTTCCCTTGCGCGGCCTCCACAATCGAAAGAAAGCCACAGAACAGGTTCATCACCGTGAAGAAGGAGGGTACGGCGGCCCGAGGGGGAATTCGTGGCTCAACCGGACCGGACGCTTTTCGCGTACGACGGTAGTCGGCATAGCGAACGATCATCGGTCGTCCTCGTCGCATCCGTCGTCGTTGTTCGCGCTTCTTCATTGTCGGAGAATTGGTGTGCCTAGCTGGAAGGGAACGAACCCAATATCGATTCGCCAGCGACAACTTTATCACCCGCCTGCACTGAAATGTCGACAGAAAGTGGAACGATGACATCCATCCGCGATCCGAATTTAACAATGCCGTAACGCTCCCCTGCCCCGACCTCGTCGCCTTCCTTGATGTGGAAGACAATTCGGCGCGCCACGGCACCGGCAATCTGCTTGAAGATCACGGGAAGGCCCGAGGGGTGAAGCATCCCGATTTCGGAACGCTCGTTGAGTTCGCTGGATTTCTCATGCCAAGCGACCAGATAATCCCCCGGGATGTAGCGGGTGAAGGCGATGGTGCCCTTAGCTGGTACCCGATTCACATGAACGTTGAGGGGTGAGAGAAAAATCGACACTTGCTGCCCTTCCCCTTTGATCAAGTCGGGTTCGTGGACACGCTTAACGAACATCACTTTGCCATCCGCCGGCGCGATCAGCAATCCATCTGCCTCCGCAGGGGGCGTGCGCGCGGGATCACGGAAGAACCACAGCGTAAAACCAAGAACAAACAAGCCAAGCAACATGAAGGGGATCGCGCCGGTCAGACCGAACAACAAGCCGAAGCCGGTTAACGCGAATGCGACCGCTGCCGCGCCCCAACACAGGGGCAATCCTTCCGGGGCCAGTTTCAGGACGTCGCCGCCTTGTTTTTCTTGCTGCGCTTTTTGCGCGGGCGTTTCAGTCGGGCGATGGCGGTCACTCCCGCGACGACTCGTTCGCCGGAGGTGACCAAAATTTCCACGTCTTCCGCCGGAAGAAACACATCCAACTGAGAACCGAACTTCAACCGACCCAAGCGTTCGCCACGGGCGAAGCGTTTGCCTCGGGCGAGTCCGCGATCGAGCCAGTTCACCGCGCGACGAACCACCGGCTCGACAATCTGTTGAACCACACATTCGGTGCGTTCGCCGTGAATCAGCATGCAGTGCCGCGCGGCGGGCTCGGTCGACGTGGCTGCCTCCGTATTGATACGAGTCAACTCACCTGGGATCGGGCAGCGATTCACCCGCGCATCGAGAGGACCGGGAGCCACACGAACCCGAACCGCAGGGCGATTAAGGTACAGCGGCGCCTCGACCAGTTCGATCTCACGAACGAAGCCATCCGCCCCAGAAAGAATAGTCGCGGCGTCACACTCGAGATCAATGACTCGCTGGGGTTCGCGAAAGTAATAGAGGAGCACGCAGACCAATGCGACTGCGGACAGAAGCGAGACCCAGAGAATATGGGGCACACCAAACCACGCCAAGGATCCTCCTAGGGTGGCTAGCAATAAAGGTAGACCGAAAATGAACGGCCACCCCTCCTTCACAATCAAACGTTTCATTCGGCAGGTAAGCGATCCGCAACACACGCCCGCGCTGCGAGGCGCGCAACGTAAATTTCGTATAAAATTCATGGAAAACGTTCTTGCTTCCCGCCTGTAAATCAGGCCGCCCTTGGCTTGACGCTTACAAGCCAGAACGGCGGAATCAATCAGGACGCATCAATTCGCCGGAGCCGTTGCAGCGGGTAGTTTCGGGAGAAACCGTGCCGGCTGGTCGGCTTACAGTAATGTGTCGAGGTTCGATGCCCGACTACTTCGGCGAGGGCGGTCGCGGCGGTCGCGCTCGCGGCCCTGAGAAGCCGAACGCAACTTCAACGCAGCCTGTTTGGTAAACGGCGCCTCCAGCGCTTGCCGATTTTGGTAGTGCTTCAACACGCGCTCGTGGATCGGATGCAGGCGCCCCCGACTATCATCGGAGATCTTCTTGTAGTGATAACGCCTTCAAAACTTTCATAGGGTTCGTACGGAACGTCGAGACCCAGAGTGTATTTCGCGGTGTACCAACAGTTAATTCACTTGCCTCCGATCCTCTTGGTGACCAGTCCATCCACCAGTCCACCTAAGCCCGAACCACGCCAATGAAACGCCTGCTGCCCCTTCTGGTCCTTGTTCCCGTCCTCTTTTTCGGCGGGCGCTACGCCTACGAAAAATTCGCGGTCAGCGAGGAGGCGAAAATCGCGCGCCAACTGGATGCGCTGGCCAAGGAGTTCGGCAAAGACAACGATGAAACCATCATCGTCGCCATGCAACGCGGGGCGAAAATCCTCGACTACTTCGCCGACGAGTTTGTCGCCGAACCTGGTTCGCCGTTCCCGAAAGTGGACAATAAAAAACAGTTTATCGGGCTGATCGCCAACTTCCGCAACACCACCCGAACCCTGAAGGTCAGCGATGTCGAACGCGATATCCGCACCCGTGGCCACGTCGCCGATGTGGTCACTACGCTGCGCGCCGACTACAACGGACTCGGCCAGCGCGGCACTGAGGTCCGCACCTTTCAAATCGGCTTGGAGAAGTTTGCCGGCGACTGGTTGATCACCCGGGTCGATCTACTCGAGGAGTAAGCCGAGAACTCGCCCTTCGGGCATTTTCAATCATCAGTCACCATCCGCAACCCGAACCCAGATCACGCAACCCGCATCCCGAACCCCGCATCCCGCCTTCAAGGACTCGGCGGTTCGGAACGAACCCGGTAGAAGCGGGTGCAACCCGCACCACTATGAACGTGATCCATGGTCATCGTCGTCGACGTCGCTGGGATTGTCGCCAGCGTCGTCCACGTCGGCGCGTCGATCGTTGGACTCATATCGAGACTGTACATCTCGCCAACGATCGCCGGAAAATGAATGCGCGAGATTTGCGTGGTGAGTTCGGTGATGTCGGTGATGACCAAGTCCAATGCGACCGCGACGGTGACGGTCTGGGTCGAACTCGCGGCCGGACTGCCGTCGTCCGTCGCCACCACTTGCAACTGATACGACCCCGGGGCCGGCGGGGTGAACAGCAGTTCGTCCGCCCCGGACAGCGTCGCTCCCGCTGGCGGATTCAACAAGGTAAGGATCACTTGCTGGGCGGGTAAATCGACATCCGTCACAAAGATGGGAATGGTGAGATTTTGCCCAGGCAACAAATTCTGCGGGCCAACCGGAGCAAATACCGGCGCTTGGTTCACCTCATTTACGATAACCGTGAAGGTGTTGGTGATCGCCAACGGCGGCGCGCCATCGTCGGTCACGATGACACTCACCGGAAACGACCCCGGACCATCGGCTTCGCTTGGCGTCCACGTAAGATTGCCGGACGCGTCAATGGCCATGCCGGCGGGCGCGCCGGGAGCCAAGCCGAACGACAGCGTGTTGCCCGCATCTGGATCGCTGGCGGAAACCGTGATGCTCAGTGCTTGGCCTTCATCTACAGTCGCGTTCGAAATTGGCGCAACCACGGGCGACTGATTGAGCTGGGTCACTTGAAGAATAAAACTGTTGGTCGCGGACAAGGGTGGCACCCCATCGTCTGTCACCACCACACTCACCGGGAACGAACCCATCGTGGTCGGCGTCCAACTGAGATTGCCCGCCGCGTCGATGGTCATGCCAGCCGGCGCTCCGGGAGCGAGGCTGTAGGTGAGTCCATTCGAAGGCAGGTCGGCGTCGCTCGCGTTGATATTAAAACTCACCGGTTGGCCGGCTTGAACGTTCATGTTTACCACCGGCACAATCACGGGGACCTGGTTGACTTCGGTAACCGTCACCGTGAACGAATTAGTCGCGGACAGAGGCGGGGCTCCGTCATCCGTGACGATTACGCTCACCGGAAACGAACCCGGTCCATCGCCCTCCCCCGGCGTCCAGCTGAGATTACCGGCCGCGTCGACCATCATGCCGGCGGGCGCGCCGGGCGCGAGGCTGAACGCGAGTCCGTTGGCGGGAAGATCCGCGTCCGTCGCCGACAACACAATGCTGAGCAACTGGCCTTCGGCCACACTGGCATTGGCGACCACAGCGAGCATCGGCGCTTGATTGAGTTCGGTGACGGTCACGGTAAAACTGTTGGTCGCGGCCAAGGGCGAAGCACCATCATCGGTCACCACCACACTCACCGGAAACGAACCCGGACCATCGCCCTCCCCCGGCGTCCAAGTCAGATTGCCGGCCGCGTCGATTGCCATACCGGCAGGAGCCCCGGACGCGAGGCTGAACGCGAGTCCGTTCGCGGGCACATCCGCATCGGCCGCGGACAAGGCCACGCTGAGCAACTGACCTTCGGCGACACTGGCGTTGGCAACGGCGCCGAGCATCGGCGCTTGATTCACCTCGAGCACCACAATCGTCACCGGCTGCGTCGCGGCCCCCATCGGCGTGCCGTTGTCGGACACCACGATGTCCACCGTGGTCGTGGACGGCCCGTCGAGTTCGCTGGTAATCCAGGTGAACACGCCGGACACACTTTGCACCGCCGCACCGGCCGGCCCCGAACTCAGTCCGTAGGTCAGCACCTGCCCTACCCCGTCCGTGGCCACATTGGTGAACAAGGCGACATCGCCCTCGTTCACGGTGATCAGCGCCGGGTTCGCCAGCGGATCGAACACCGGGGCGAGATTGAATAAGCCCGGCACGCCCACGCCCGGGGTCGGCGGCGTCGTCGCGCTCCAATTCGTGATATCTTTGCCGGTCACGAACTCGTCCACGCGCTGCAGCGAAGCACCCAAACCATCGGCCGTCGGATCCCACGGCGCATCATCGGCGTAGCCCATTTCATCAACGATAATCCATCCGTTGTTCGGGTCGAGTGGACGCTCCAGCGCGATCCGGCCCGCCTTGTCGGACAGCTTGCCGCTGAACGGACCCACCATCGGCACGCTGTTCGGCGCGAGTCCAAAGGTCGCTTCGAACGCGGCCCGCGCCGCCGCGTTGGTCACCGGATCAAAGCGCACCACCAAGAGATGAGCGCCGGCGGCAATCGTGGTGCCCGGCGCAAAATCAAAATCGGTTTCGCCGTTGAGCCGCCACGTCCCCGCCGACGAACTCAACATCACCGGCGTGCTCAGCGGGTTGAACAGTTCGATGAACTCGGCAATGTCATTGTCGTTGGTGCCAATCGGTGCCGGGTGATAGTGCACTTCATTAATCACCACCGTCTGCGCGGTCGGCTCGTTGGCCGCGTCGCGGGTCGGGGTCAGGCCGCGTTCGCCGATCGCGCCATCCGCCAGCCGTCCGGTCGTCTGGCCGTTGTCCTGCGCTTTGAACGCGATCGCGTCCGCCACCCGGTCGCTGCCGTTGCCCGGCAAGTATGACAACAACAAATCCTCGCCGAACGAACTCAGTCCGAAGCCAGTGTTGGTCGGATTATGGAAGCCAGTGACCTCGTCGAAACTCACCCAAGAACCCGCCGCCAACGAAGAAGCCGGCAAGGCCCACTTGCGCAAGTCGGAGACGTCGTCACTCAGGTACCAGTTCGGACCCAGCGCCACCGCCGAACCGCCGGCGTTGTAAAGTTCGATCCAGTCGTTGGAATCGTATTGCGGAAAGGCGGGGTCGTTCAAATCGGTGTGCGCCGCGAACTCGTTGATCACCACATCGCGCACCGCAACGGGATCCGCCTGACCCGGCGAGCCATCGCGGAACGCGCTCGCGCGCCAGTTGCTCGGGTCGTTCGCGGTCTGCGTTCCGGCACTGGTCAGCGACACCAGCGAGTGCCCTGCCCCGTCCGCCGACACTGGCCAACAACGCGCGTCGTCGTATTCGGCCGAGACCGAACAACCGAGCACGGTGTGCGAGAGTTCGAGGTCTTCACCATTGTCAGACAACACGCCCGAGTAGGTTCCGGCCACCGGAAATCCAGTGCCGTAACGGTTGGCGAAGGCCGCTTCATCCGCCACCACCAACACGTAGCCGCCCGCTGCGATACTATTGATTGCCCCACTTGAAAAGTCGAACTGCACGCCTCCGGTCAGCGCAAAACCAACCAGCCCGATCGCCACATTGGTCGGATTGTGAATCTCAATAAAATCATAGTCCGCCGGATCAAAGCCGGCCAAAATCTCCGCGCCCTCGGCGTCGCGCGCGTGGTACATCACTTCGGAAATCTGCAGGGGGCAACCCGAGTCCACGGTGAAGGTCGCTTCGGTCATCGCGCTCCATTGCCCACCCAACCAGGTACGCGATTTCACCACCGTCGTCTGGGTCATAGGAACCGGTGCGCCATTCACCAAAGCCGTCGGTGCAATCGCGCCGCCGATCTCGCGCGGATCGCTGCCGTCGGTCGTGAAATACACCGTGCCGCTCGGTGCACTCATGCTCACCGGAAAGCCGGACGCGACCACGCCGCCGTGCAGATTGTAAGTCGGTGCCTCAATCGCCGAGTAGAGGCCGGCGGTAATAAATTGGTTCAACACAATGTCCGAACGCTGCGGCAGATAGTTGCTGAGAATGTCGCCCTGCTCGGCCAGCCACTCGTCGCAAACCGTGAGCGGATCATTCGCGCGATGCTGGTCGCCCCAGCGCGCCGACTCGGCCACCAGCGGACTCTTTAAACCGTCGGTCAGCGCCTTGTAACGAACCGCAAGTTGGTTGTTCACCGGCGCCAGCGGGTTCGCGTCCGGGTTACTGCTGTCGACTCCGAGCGGGCCGCCATTGAAGAACGCGCGATGAACGCGGTCGCCGAACGTCACTCGAAACTCTTCGCACTGGCGCAGTTCCTGGAACGGTGCGGCCACGCCGCGAACGTCGCCGAGGCGGTTGATGTTCACCCCGGAGTTCATGGTCATCGACCATTCAGAGTCCCACATGAAGAAGCGCCAACCGGCCGAGTCTGGCGCGTTCTCACGACCACAGTAGTAGTTCTTGCGCGGCCAGTCATTGTTGCCGGCCCAGTAGTTGACGATCAGGTAATCGGCGTAGTTCACCGGGTCGAGATAGGACTCGGTCGCCGGATCATCGCTGCCGTTAGGAAAGTTGCCGAGCACCGTTTGATAGGCGATGTTCTGGTCGACCGGCGCGGCCTGGGCGGACACGTTTTGACTCAGCGAGACCAGCGTGTTCCAAGCGTTCTGGGTGCGCGTGTTGCGCGCCGCATCGCCGGTGGCGTTGATGCTGCTGCCAGAGTTGATGCCGTCCCAACTGTCGGCGTCGAGGTTGTAGTAGGAGGCGGCGAAATTCGCATCGGGGCGTTCGACCGGATTGTACACGCCCCAGTAAACGCCGTTGATATAAAGGTGGGTACGCGTGCCGTGCGGGTGGTTCTGGCCGAGCAGCAAGCCGGTGTCGCGGTTGAACTGATCGCGCGCGTATTGCGGATCGGCGCGCGGCGCCCACTGCCAGCCGTCGTTGGATTCCATGCGCAGCACCAACGAGTCGAACTCGTCCACGGCGTCAGGGGACGCCCCGCCGTCGTAATGATCGAACAAAGGAAAGCGCAGTTTGCCCTCGCCGTACTGCGATTTGAACAGCAGCCGGAACGACTTCTTATCGGTGAGGCTGAAGTTGCGGAACGCACCGCCCTGGATCCGCACGCCGCAATTGATGTGGAACTCCTCGGAGCTGTTCGGATCGATATATTCGACCGAACACGCGCGCTCCCAGTTCGGTCCGCTGGAGTTCGGGTGCGAGTAAATGCCCGCCGTGCCGAACAAATCATCGAGCGGCATCACCATCGAGATGGTCGGGATCGACAGCAGATCATTTTTGATCGTGGCCCCGTATTTGTTGGTAAACAAATCGCCGGGACCGATCACATCCGGGTCCATGCCATAGTCGGGCGCTTGGCCGTCCCAACTGGCGGGAAACCCTTTGGCCAACGTCACCGTGTCGGTTTGCTGAATGACGTCGGCAGTAAAGATGTAGGTCATCGTGTCGACGTTGGACGGACCAAAACCAGGCAGGAACGCGGCCGCGCGCAGCACCGTGGTCGAAGAAATGTTGACCGTGGCCAGCGGCGGCGACGCGGCGTTCGGCGCGGCGACCGCGGTGCCGTTGGTCAGCGACGGCACCGAACCATCGGTAGTGTAAATGATCGTGGACCCGGGCGTGACGCAGCTGATGTCGGTCGCGAACGGGGCCGTATAAAAGCCGCGGTCGATGGTGAACGAGGTGTCGCCGACATACCCGAGCGCGCCGCTGGAGTTCGGCGAACCCGGCGTGGGCGTGTCGAGAAACAGTACGGTGGTGGTGTTGCTGCCGGTTTGGGCGACGAGTTCGGGGAGGCAGACAAAGTCCGAACTCGTCGTGTTGCGGTTCAAGCCGTGCAGGGCCAAAACGTTCGCCCCACTATTAAGCAAGCTGCCCACCGGAGCGGTGAGAGTGAAGTCCTCGAACACCTGCGCGGACGCGTCCGGGTTCTCGCTGGACGAGGCCGAGTTCCACACCGGACTCGCAGGGGCGCGACTGGACGCGACTTGTGTGCCGTTGATATAGGCCACGAAGCCATCGTCGTATTTCATCCGCAGCGTCAGCGACAGAATGTCGACCAGATTGGTCACCGTGAACGGTACTCGCATGTAGGCGCCGGGGTTGATGGTGTACATCTGCGTTTCAAGATCGATGCCGATCAAGGGATCGTAGCCGTTGCCGCGTTCGTAGCCGATGCCAGTCACGCCGTTGGTCCACGCCGCATCATTGAACCCGAGCGTGGTCCAGTTGAGTCCGAGCGAACCGTCCACCGGCACCAACGCGGTCGCCGGCGCGGACGCCGCAACCAAGGTCGAACCGCCAGTGATCTGCGATTGCAAGCCGTAGGAAACATCGTCGAACTGGGCCGGATACGCTGGCGCAAATTCCGTCGCCACCGACCCGTCCGCCCGGCGCAGCGATAAATATTCCCCACTCCCGCTGAGCTTGAAGTTGGTGTGCAGTTCGGCCCCCGCCACCGCCCGGTCCTTGGACGAGGCGAACACCACCAGATATCCCGACGCCGGAATCACCTCCGCCGGAAACACCCACTTCGTCAGATCAGTCGCGTCGTCGGTGAGCGACCACCCCGCCAGATTGACCGCCGCCGCCGAGGCATTGTAGAGTTCGATCCAGTCCGACGAATCGCCATCCTGATCTACGAACGCGGTCCCGTTCTTCGCCATAAATTCGTTTACAATAACGTTTTGCGCCAACGCCGGACCAGCCAGCAGCGCGAACAACAACCAAAAAGAAACCTTAACCATGAGGACATTTGAGCATTCCTGAACAGCGATATCAAGCGATTGTCCGCGCACCGAACTATGCCAAGAAAGATTTTCTCAAGAGATCACGCGTAAATCTTCCGTTCAAATTTCGGCGGTTGCCCCCCCCCACGGATCGCGAGCAATAACCAATGCAGGCCGAACGATCCGTGTGGCCATTTCAAAGAATGATTGTCCCGGTCTGAAGGAGCGGAGCAGAATCCTGGCTATTGGAATTCAGGCGCTGGAATCACCAACTCGTTCTGGGCAGTTAGTGCGTCGATCTTACGTAAGATCTCCTCTGGACAATCATCGGAAAAGCGAAGTATATACTCGTAGATTAGGTCATCCGAACTTTCATTTGTGTCAATATCCCATGAGAGTTGATTTAATTCTTCCATCGTAAGGCCGAGGAGCTTTGCAATCTTTTTGCTTTCCAGCTCCTCATGTCGATCATCTGCTTGCCTATTGCTCATAATACATCTTTTGTTTTGGTTGTTTAAAATATTTTCGAAAAAGACAGTCCGGCATTTTGGCACGAACCTGTAGCATTCGGCGCCAGACAAACTACTCGCCAACCAGAGCACCGCACCTCGGGGATTATAGTTGCTACGCTCTCTGAGCGTTAGAAGTCACGGGCACAGGACAATTTGGACCCACAAAGTGACCTGGCCTCTTCAGCCCTATACAGCCAATTATTGGTCGATGCCGCATACATGATACTCGAGGCTTGAGGACCTGCTCTTGGTGACTCCTGTGGTGTAAAAATCAGACCGTATAATATGTGTTCCAGGCTCTAAAATAGTTGTAAAAGAAGCATTTGCGGCAACTCCAGCCGACTTGGCGTGTCTAAACAAACTGCGATCACTGGCCTTTAAATCTTTATTAACATACAAATTAACAGTGACTGCCAATGAGGCCTCCCCTTTGATGACGGTACTCCCCGAGACAGTAGATGACACCCACAGAATAACTTTATCATCGAGCTTTATTGTTTCGACAATTTGATCAAAACTTGACTGTTTGATAACTTGACTCTTTAGAACCTTAAGCTTGCCGGCACCTTCTTTGTGCTTCTCCAAGTCCCTTCCAAGCTTGGATATCGCCCGCACAACGGCGGCCGTATTTGTGAGTTCTTCCTCTAATAGAGCTGCAAGTTCTGCCGCTCTCGCTACGCGATTAGTCGTCAAGTCTTCCAACTTATCCAAAATTCGCTCTGAATTCTTCTCCGCTTGATAACCACGATCCTGCAGATCTCCCGCAAGCAGGCGGACAGTCTCCAGCTCCTCCTCGACATTTTCCAAATCGCTATTGGCGACAGCCATGCGGTTTGTGAAACTAGCAAGTAAAGTATTCGCTTGGAGTGTTGCCTCCTGTATTCTCACCTTCGCCTCTCTTTCAATTAATGAATTGAAAAACCATCCCACCGCGACAAATCCAAGAGCTCCGAGAATCGCAGGCCATATTGTTGAATGGAGTGCGATCTTCTTCACCGCCAAAACTAATTCAGGGGCCAGTTCCTCCTTTGACTCTTTTCTCCAAACGTTATTCGACATTTTCCTTTCCTCGTTTTTGTAAAAAAAAATATCTGAATTCGTCGGGAAACGCAAGGACAAATTGGCTAGATTTAGCTCACAGAACGCTTGATCTACTCCAAAAGCGATCAGTCTCTCCTGTCATCTAGGGTGGCTGCAAAGACCTCAAGATCAATGTCACCGTCGATATTGACGCTAACAAGGACTGACCCGGTAACTATGTCATCAGTGTATGCCATATCCTCGACCCTATCGCCTTGCGATTCGAAGTGGGCTTCGAATATTAATGCGGAGTTATCGGAATAGTCGCGCTTGCCGATCTCCACCTCCTCAATCATAAATCCGCAGCAGTTAGTCGTGGCCATAGCCCCTGCAAACTCTTCAGAGTCGACTATCTCGCTGGCTCTTTCCAATATGAGTTCGTTCGCTTCCACCTCAAAGTCTTTTTCTGAAAGACAGCAAAGCCGCACAGCCAAGTTTTTTTGAGAAAAACGAAATACTGAGGAATGGTCAATTTTCAGTCCGTGACGTGTAAGCCAGTCAGCGATCTCCCGCCAGCTCCAGCCGCGAGTCCTCAATGCCACCACCGATTTCCAGTAATCTTCCAAATTAAAATGCGAGTCTTCGTTCATGGCTATTTGGGAAAGTTCGGCGGGATCTGGTAAGGGAGTCATAACCGAAACATATTACAACGAATTGAAACGGCATGCAACGATTTTCCACAGCAATTTTTTTTTCCAATCGAGGCTTTCGCTGAGCAAGCTAGCATAGACCATCTTTTCCTCGTCGGTTCCAACTTTTGTAAGACCTTGCCACCGTGGTTTTTGCCGAATCTTGGGTGCTCAAAACCGCCCTCAAAGTACATTACCAGACCCTCGGATTACCAATTGCAATCTCCGAGCGCTTCGGCTTTAGATCTCCCGAACAAGTTAGAACCCCCAAAACATTAGAAAACAAATGAGCTTAAAACTGCACAATGCCATGTGGCCCGGACTCGTCGGAAAGGGCGATGACGAAGGCCAAGAGCCTCCCATCAGCCTCGACCGTATGCTCGAACTCAGCGCCGCCGCCGAGATCGACGGACAAAAATTCGACGGCATCGACTACTTTCTTTTCCACCCCCACACTGATCCCGAAGCCTCCGACGATGAGATCAAAGCCATCGCCGATAAAATCGCCGGTCACGGCTTTAAAGTCGGTTCGCTGGTTGCACCCGTTTGGCCGGGCACCGTCGGCGACTCCGCCATGGGCGACGACCAAGCCCGCGCCAAGTTCCTCGAAGCCGTCAAACTCGGCTGCCGCATCGGCGGTATCTTCCGCGAACACGGCGTTCGCGATTACGGCGTGATGCGCATCGACTCCGCCGAGTTCGGCGTGGCAAAGTGGCGCGAAAACCCCGACGCCAATACCAAGCGTATCGCCGAGACCTTCCGTGAAGCCGGCAAGATCGCCGCCGACCACGGCGAACGCCTCGCCGCCGAAGGCGAAATTTGCTGGGCCGGCATGCACTCCTGGAAACAGATGGTCAATCTGCTCGAAGAAGTCGGCATGCCCGAGACCGTCGGCTTCCAAGCCGACCTCGCCCACTCCTACACCTTCATGCTCGGCTTCAACGCCCCCGAAGACGCGCTGCTCAAAGCCGACCACACCGACGAAGAGTTCTGGCCGGCCTACGAACAGATGACCGACAAGCTCCGCCCCTGGACCATCGACTTCCACGTCGCCCAGAACGACGGCACCGTCCACGGCGCCGGCGACCACGACAAAACCGGCAAGCACTGCGCCGCCGACGATCCCAACGGCAAGTTGGACATCACCCGTTGCGCCGGCTACTGGCTCAAAGACTACAAGGAACGCGGCATCGAACACATCTGTTGGGACGGCTGCATGTTCCCCAACGAGATCATCGAAAGCGCCAGCACCTACACCAACATCCTCGACGCGATGATCAAAGTCCGCGACGCCCACGCCTAACTCTTTGCATCCTGCAACCCCCTCATTCTGGAACTTTATTCTATGAGCAAAAAAGACATCAATATCGGCATGATCGGTTATGGATTTATGGGCAAAACCCATTCCAACGCCTACCGCAAAGCCGGCCACTTCTTCGACCTCCCCGTCAACCTCGTCCTCAAGGCCGTCTGCGCCCGCAACGAGGAAAAAGTCAAAGCCTTCGCAGAAGCGTGGGGCTATGAATCCACCGAAACCGACTGGCGCGCCCTGATCGCCCGCGACGACATCGACGCCGTCGACATCTGCGTGCCCAACAACCTGCACAAAGAAATCGCCATCGCCTGCGCCGAAGCCGGCAAAATGGTGCTGTGCGAAAAGCCGCTCGCGATGAATGTCGCCGAAGGCGAAGAAATGTGCGCCGCCATCGAAAAGGCCGGCGTGCGCAACACCGTCTGGTACAACTACCGCCGCGCCCCCGCCGTCACGCTGGCCAAACAACTGATCGATTCCGGCAAACTCGGCCGCATCTTCCACTACCGCGCCAACTTCCTACAAGACTGGACCATCAACGCCGACGTCCCCGTCGGCGGCAAAGATGTCTGGCGCCTGTCGTCCAAAGAAGCCGGCTCCGGCGTCACCGGCGACCTGCTCGCCCACTGCATCGACACCGCGCTCTGGCTCAACGGCGGCATCACCAAAGTCACTGCCGACACCGAGACCTTCGTCAAAACCCGTAAGCACCAAGACACCGGTGAAGACGTCGAGATCACCATCGACGACGCCTGCGCGTTCATGTGCCGCTTCGAAAACGGCGCCATGGGCTTGTTCGAGTCGACTCGTTACGCCCGCGGCCACAAGGCCTTGTACACCCTCGAGATCAACGGCGAACACGCCTCGCTCCGCTGGGACCTGCACGACCTGCACCGCCTGGAAATGTACGACCACGCCGACGAAGGCATCCTGCGCGGCTGGAAATCGATCCACGTCAGTGACGGCGACCAGCCCTACATGGGCAACTGGTGGGTTCCCGGTCTGCAAATCGGCTACGAACACACCTTCATCCACCAAGTCGCCGACTTCTTCATGGGCGACAAAGGCGTGTCACAGGGACCCGACTTCCGTGACGCACTTGAGACCCAAAAAGTCTGCGACGCCGTGCTCGCCTCGGCCGACGACGGCACCTGGAAAAACGTCTAAGTTTTTTCAGGTTCGAAAGTGAAAAGGGCTCTCCTGTGGAGAGCCCTTTTTTATTCTCGTAATAAAATTTCGACCAGATGGCCTCCAAAAAACAAAATGCCAGACAGAATCAGGAAACGCTAGCGAAACGGAAGCGGAACACCTTTTCGGAACTCAGCGAGGAGGAGATCCGTTTGCTTGGCGATGTCATCACAGAGGTCTTTTTCGATGAAACGATGATATGAACATTCTGTGATTTGCCGAACCCGCCGAACGCGCTAAGCCCTCCCCATGCCAAACGTAAAAATATATTCGTGGAACGTAAACGGGATCCGCGCCGTGATGAAAAAAGGGGCCATGGCCTCGTTCCTCGCCGAACACGATCCCGACATTCTCTGCCTGCAAGAAACCAAGGCGCACGCCGAACAGGTGAATCTCAGCGAGATCCCGACCGGCTACGAGCTGTTCTTCAACGCCGCCGAAAAACGCGGCTACAGCGGCACCGCGATCTTCACCAAACTCAAACCGATCAAGGTCACCTACGGCATCGGCGTGAAGAAACACGACAAGGAGGGCCGCGTCACCACAGCCGAGTTCAAGGATTGGTTTTTGGTCTGCGTCTACACCCCAAACTCGCAAAACGAACTGCGCCGTCTCGACTACCGCACCCAGGAGTGGGACGTCGACTTTCTCGACTACGTGCGCAACCTGCCCAAGCCGGTGATCTTCTGCGGCGACCTCAATGTCGCGCACAAGGAAATCGACATCGCCCGCCCCAAACCCAACCGCAAAAACGCCGGCTTCACCTTCGAGGAATGCGCCCGGCTCGACGCGGTCATGGCCGCCGGCTACCTCGACAGCTTCCGCGTGTTCCACCCCGACAACGCCGAAGAATATTCGTGGTGGAGTTTCCGCGCCGGCGCGCGCAAACGCAACGTCGGCTGGCGCATCGACTACGTCATCGTCGATAAAAAACTAAAGCGCCGCTTGAAGGATGCGAAGATCCACCAAGACGTCGAGGGTTCGGACCACTGCCCCGTGTCGATCGAATTGGCACTGCCGAAGAATCAATTACCGAAAGCGAGCTTCGCCCGCAAGTAGCTGGTCGGCAGCAGTCAGTAAGTTCGGAATTGACCGCGGAAAAACGCGGAAAAACGCGGAATCTCTTGTCCGTGATTCCACCGCGAACCAAACAAGGTTGCCATTCCTTTGCCTCAAATTCTTTTGCCTCCGCGTAGCGGTCTAACCACACGCAGCCGGTAGCGCCGTCTTCCAGGCGGTGTCGGTACGCGGGCTTCTAGCCCGCAAAAAAAACACGGAAAAACGCGGAACCTCTTGTCCGTGATTCCTCCGCGAACCAAACAAGGTTGCCATTCCTTTGCCTCAAATTCTTTTGCCTCCGCGTAGCGGTCTAACCACACGCAGCCGGTAGCGCCGTCTTCTAGGCGGTGTCGGTACGCGGGCTTCTAGCCCGCAGAAAAACGCGGAAAAACGCGGAATCTCTTGTCCGTGATTCCACCGCGAACCAAACAAGGTTGCCATTCCTTTGCCTCAAATTCTTTTGCCTCCGCGTAGCGGTCTAACCACACGCAGCCGGTAGCGCCGTCTTCTAGGCGGTGTCGGTACGCGGGCTTCTAGCCCGCAAAAAAAACACGGAAAAACGCGGAATCTCTTGTCCGTGATTCCACCGCGAACCAAACAAGGTTGCCATTCCTTTGCCTCAAATTCTTTTGCCTCCGCGTAGCGGTCTAACCACACGCAGCCGGTAGCGCCGTCTTCCAGGCGGTGTCGGTACGCGGGCTTCTAGCCCGCAGTCATACCCCCACTGAACTGCGGCTGGAAACCCGCGTCACCCCGCCCCCCGCCCCCGCCCCCCTGCTGGAAACCTGCGCTACGCGGCCCCGTCACACCATCCGCTCTATCGCCTCGATCAACCGCGAACGAAGCGGAGCGCTGCGTTCGGTGATCACCCGCTGTAGCCTTGCATACTCCGCCCGCCCCTCGGCGGTCTCGATCGGGATCGCTTCATAGCCCATCGAACTCACGTCATACGGACTCGCGCGCATGTCGATCTCGCGCGTTTCCAGCGCGAGTTCGAAGCAGTCACCGACCAGTTCGCCGGGGATCCACGGGTCGAGTTTGAACGCCCACTTATACAGATCCATGTTGGCGTGCAGGCAGCCGGGTTGTTCGAACTCGCCGCGAGTCTCGGCGCTCGGCTGCATCAGGTTAAAGTCTTTGGCGGACGCGGAGAAAAAGCGGAACGCGTCGAAATGAGAACAGCGCACCGGCTGCGTCTCGACCACTTCCCGTAACGCCTCGTGATCAATCCGCAACGGCAATTGACCGTGCCGGATGTCGTCGCGTTCGTAGATCATGGCCCACTCGTGCAAGCCGCTACATCCGAACATCGGCCGACGCGCCGCCGTGCGTTTCAGCAAGTCGCAAATCCAACGAGCGCCCGCCCGCCGTTTTTCCGGCACGCCCGCCGCCGGCAAGCCGACCGCGCCGGTGGCCGGGTCCGAGGTGAAATGCGCGCGTTGCAAAAAGTCGTCCGCGTCCTCCATCCACACCCCGATCCCCGGCGTCCACTTCTCCAAGGCGGCGGGTCGAAAGCGATAATACTCGAACAAAAAATCCTCGATCGGATGTTTCTCTCTACGCGACTGCCGGTCGCGGCGACCGGCGACAATGTCCGCGAAACGCGCCCGATGGTTCGCCTCGCGCGCCTGCCACTGGCCGGGTTCGAGCACGGGGCTGCATGCCACATCCTTCATCAGGAAAGGGTCTCACTTTTTGTGCTGCGCGATTCGAAAACGTTCATCGGTTGGATCGAGTTTCAGCGTTCAAACGCCGCCAACCGCTTATGGCAAGCCTTTGCCATAGTATGGCAAACTCTTGCCATACGATGGCGAACTCTTGCCACACTATGGCAGACTCTTGCCATAAGTCCAAAACCGGTGTTCGGATCCAAAAACACCTCGCGGCTCCCTCGACCGCCAGTCGGCTAACCGCCATCTTCCACCTGCCACCTCCCATCTTCCAAAATCCACGCTAAAACCGCGTCATGAAAATCGCGATTCTTGGAACCATTGCGAGCCATGCTCGCGGCCGCCAAGTCGGCCGGCGTCCACTATCTCAACCATAACGACCAACGCGCCCCTGCGGTGCAGTTGGCCAAGCAGTTAATTGATGACGGACGCATCGGCGAGATCCGACATTGGCGTGGTTGTTATCAGCAATCTCGGCTACCAACACACCTTTACCTACGCGGTGATGGACTTTGTTCGCGCCGTTGCGGGCGACGGCGTAATTTGCCCAGATTTTGCAGACGGTGTAGTCTGTCAAAAAATTCTGGAAGCGGCGGTACGTTCCAGCAAGGACGGACTTCAACACGTCGTCTGAGTACATTTTAACCTCCAACAAACACTCGTCGGGCTAATCCGCACATTCGGGATTGCATTGCTTCGCGCGTCCCATTAACCCGAGAGCCGTTGGACTGAACTATAACTAAACTTTGGGAGCTTCCTCACATGACCTCGAACCAAACCACTAAGGCAAACCCTATCCTATTCTGGGGTTGTTTTATCGCACTAATCGCCACCGCTTTCGGCTTTGTCGGCCGCCTTGCACTTCTCGGAGTCTGGGGTGAAGAATTCGGCCTTGATGGCGCACAAGTCGGACGTCTGGCCGGCATCGGCATTTGGCCGTTCGCTGTCAGCATCATCTTCTTCAGCCTGATCATTGACCGGATCGGCTACAAGGTCGCGATGATCTTCGCCTTCCTTGGCCACATCATCTGGGCGATCATGGGCGTCTCCGCGTATTTTGTCTCCAAGAACGGCAACACCGACGGTGCCTACCAGCTCCTCTACTGGGGTAGCCTGATTCTCGCACTCGGCAATGGTACGGTTGAAGCCTTCATCAACCCGGTGGTCGCCACCATGTTCAGCAAGGACAAAACCAAGTGGCTCAACATTCTGCACGCCGGCTGGCCCGGTGGCCTGGTCATCACGGGCATCCTGACCATCATCATCGCCAACATGAACGATGTGCCGTGGTGGGTGAACGTCGGCCTGATCGCCATTCCCGCTGTCGTCTACTTCCTTATGCTCATCGGTTGCAAATTCCCGGTTAACGAACGCGTCGGCTCCGGTGTCACCTACAAGGAAATGCTCTCGGAGTTCGGTATCCTCGGCGCCTTGGTTGTCGGTTTCCTCGTCACTCTGCAGCTCACCGACTTCTTCTCCAATGGTAACACCGTCCCGCTCGCCATGTGGCAGAAAGCCCTGTTCGCCGCGATTGGCATCGGCATTGTCGTCGCCTTCGGTGCCTATACCCGTTCGCTCGGACGTCCTCTGATGTTCTTGCTCACGCTGATCATGATGCCGTTGGCCACCACCGAAATCGGCACCGACGGCTGGATCACCTCGATCATGGAAAGTGTCGCCGAAGGCAAATTCCACCCGGCATGGGTGCTCGTCTACACCTCGGCCATCATGATGGTTCTGCGTTTCTTCGCCGGCCCCATCATCAAAGCCTTCTCGCCGCTCGGCCTGCTCGCCGTCAGCGCGGTGTTTGCCATCATCGGCCTGTACACCCTGTCGTTCACCCAAGGCATGATCATTTTCGCCGCCGCCACTCTTTACGGCATCGGCAAAACCTTCTTCTGGCCCACCATGCTTGGTGTAGTCGCCGAACAGACCCCCAAAGGCGGGGCTCTCACCCTCAACGCCATCTCCGGCATCGGCATGCTCGCAGTCGGCACGCTCGGCTTTCCGTACATCGGTGCCCTGCAGGAAAACAAATCCATCGCCGCGCTGGAAACCCCAGCCTACGAAATCCCCGTGGAGGAAGTCACGGACGGCGTGACGAACATGGTTATGGGAACGGTCGGCGATCTGATCCATAAAGTCCAACCGGACTTGTTCGTGGATGGCGAGTTCACCGCTGTCACCAACAAAGCGATCTACGAAGTGATCAAGTACACGGCTGTTGATGCCAACAAAATCATCGGTGACGAGGTCAGTGGCGCCGTAGGCAAAGTGAAGGGCAAAGCCTCGCAGAGTGCCTTGGCCTCGATGGCCATCTTCCCGGTCATTATGCTGATCGCCTACCTCGGCCTGATCGCCTACTTCAAATCCAAAGGCGGCTACAAGCCGATCGAACTCGCCGATGGCACCAGTTCCTCGAGCCACTAAAACCCTTTAACACTTTGAGCTTACTGGGCGCCTCGCGAGGACGTCCTGCTCACTGCACCGCCCCTGCTGCTTCCTGGCCGCAGGGGCTTTTTATTTCCCCGGCTGTTACTCTCTGTCATGAACCTCGAACTCGAAGATAAAGTCGTGCTCGTCTCCGGCGGCGCGCGCGGCATCGGCGAAGCCATTGTGCGCGCGTTCGTGGCCGAAGGCGCGCGGGTGATGATCACCGACCTCGACAATGCCGCCACGCTGAGGACCGAACTCGGTGAAGCCGTTCGAAGTCATCAAGGCGACCTCACCGAAGACCGTTCGTGCCGCGACGCGGTTGCCGCTTGTATCGACGCCTGGGGACGTCTCGACGTGTTGGTCAACAACGCCGGTGTGAACGACGGCAAAGGCCTGGAGGCGACACCAGAGGCCTTCCGTGAATCGATCGAACGCAACCTCGTCCACGTGTTCGCGCTGGCCCACCACGCCCTGCCCCATCTCAGCGAGACGCGCGGCAACATTGTCAACATCACCTCCAAAGTCGCCAGCACCGGCCAAGGAGGAACCTCAGGCTACGCCGCGTCCAAAGGCGGCGTCAACGGACTCACCCGCGAATGGGCCGCCGACCTCGCGCCGCTCGGCATCCGCGTAAACGCGATCGCGCCCGCCGAAGTGTGGACCCCGATGTACGCGGTTTGGATCGACAGCCTTGAAGACGGACCGGCCACCCGCGCCGAGATCGAAGCGATGATCCCGCTCGGGCGCCGCTTCACTCGTTCGGATGAAATCGCCGCCATGGTGGTGTTTCTGGCCTCCGCGCGTTCGGCGCATACCACCGGGCAGATCATCTACGTCGACGGCGGATACACCCACCTCGACCGGAAGTTGTAGCCAAGCAAAGATGGGAAATGGAAGACGAATTTATTGGGGCTAGCGAGTCTATGTTATGAACATTCTCCGGTTATCAACGTTGGCCCTGTTCGCCTGTCTGCTGGTCTCCGGCACCGTTCGTTCACAAGCGCCGGATTCCACTGCAGCGGATTCCAGCGCGGCGTTCACCGTGCAAAAAGCTATCCCGTTCTCGGCGACCGCCCCCAAGCTCACCTTGGATTTCTATCGCCCGAAGAAAACCAAAGAACCCCTGCCCTGCATCATCGTCATTCAAGGTGGCGGCTTCCTGCCGCAGAATGGCCAGCGCTTCAAACCCTTCGCCGAACATGTTGCGAACCAAGGATTTGCGGCCGCCCTGATCTCCTACCGTGGCAGTCCGAAGCACCAACACGCGGACACGCTCGCCGACCTGGGGACCTCGCTGGCGTACCTGCGCGACAACAGCAAGACGCTCGGCATCGACCCCGAACGCATCGGCGCCACCGGCCGTTCCGCCGGCGGCACCCTGGCCGCGTTGCTCGCCGTGAACGAAGGACCAGCGGACGCGCCCATTCGCATTCAAGCCGCTGTTTGCTTCGCCGGTGTATTCGATTTCGTCGCGCGGTTCACCGACAAGGAGCAGCTCGCCTTGCAGCCAAAGCACGAGGCAAAAATCAAAACCAATGGGGCCTAGATCGGCACGCCCTTCTCGCCCAATGACCAAGAATGGCTGGGCGCGTCAGCGATCAACCACATCGACGCGCAAGACGCCCCCTCCCTGTTCATTCACGCCAAGAACGACAGCACTGTTCCCTGGCAACAATCACGTGACATGCACCGTGCCATGCTCAAGGCGGGTATCGCGTCCGAGATCAAACTCTACGACACCGGCGGGCATGGCGTTCGGCCCAAAGGCGAGCAGCCGCTCGATGAGATGGTAGCCTTTTTCAAAAAGCAGTTCGGCAAAGAATGACATGCCGCTGAACGGCCATCTTGACCATCTGTCACGGCAACCTTCTAGCGCTTGGCTGAGCGTTTCGAGTTCGGCGATTGAATCTCGGCGTTCTCCGGTATAGCCCGTAAAGATTCGGATTTCACCCTACACGAACGCGTCGAGTCCCATCACTGAAATAACCGCGAGTTTCGGGGATTTTCTATGACGTTCTAGAAATGCCGCCGAGCCACTGGCTTATTTTTTCTCGCAGGGTTCGGTATCATTCGTGAGCAGAATTCGGTGGCTGTTACGTCCTGTCTTCACCGTATCAATTTTTTTTCCGCTAAGTATTCAGCGAGAGGTTTGTAACGTAAGTAATGGTTTGGAGTTCCTTTGGTTGGTTCCCGCCACGAAAATCCGACGGGCATCCCGTTGGCTAAAAAACTAGAAAACTAATGTGTTGAACGTGGATTTTATGAAATCAATTTATTGCCTCTCTCTTTGTATCCTCATTTTCCCTTTTCTGGGAACGTTTGTCTCCGCTCAGACAATTTCAGGATCGGTTGTTACCAATGGAATCGGTATTCCTGATGTTGAGATTTGCCTGTTTGGGCCTTCGGGAACCCAAGAAACCTGCGTGGTCACAGATGGGGGAGGTAACTACGTGTTTGATTTCGCCACCAATCCCGAACTCGCGGACCTCTGTGAAACCTGTCCGGACGGCACCACGATCGACGACACTTTCACCTTAAAACTGGATACCTCCGGCTTCACCAACGGCTTGAATGCCGGCATGGTGACCTTCCCGACAGATCCTGCTGTCGCTTCTCCATTGGTTCAATTTGCCTCGAAAGGCGATACCGTGACCTTCGTCCTGAGTGATGGTCCTTGCTGCGAGCCAATCTTGGACGGGGCACCCGAATTCGTGGTCAGTTGCTTCAACTTCCAATACCGGCACACCAACCCGCGCTCGGCGAACGACCCAATTATCGTCGGCGTTAATCGCAGTGATGCCCTTGACCAGGCCGGCATCAATCCGCCACCGAACATCAATACGCCCTATGCACCGGTCACCTACATGGCGATGCTTAGCCAAGTCGGTAACGTCATCGGCTTGGAATATCAGAGTGCCGGCAACAACGTCAGCGGTACCCATGCGATCTACGCCGCCGCCGGTGCGATCACCGGCACCGATTACGGGCCGGGCGGGCCTGGGGCGATCTACATCGTTCCAGATGCCTCGGCGCCCAACCTCGCCGCCGCGCTCAATTTTATCACGATTCCAAACACGGTGCCGGGCGCAAACGGACCGCGCATCGGCATGCGGTGCGCGACTTTGATCAACGACTTTGGCGGGGACTGCAACAACGTGCCGATGGATGGTGCCTATGTTGACACGCCGATGTCCGGCGATCCTAATTTCGAGGTGGGACAAGATAATGAAGAGATGGCGGAAGACATCTGCCGACTTGATGCGCCGGGCAAACAGGCCTTGGGTGATGTCGAGTTGGACGGCGATCAAGACACCTTGTGGGCGGTCAATCTGTTTGACCGAACTTTGTGGATGGTTGACGTCTCGGACTCGGCCAACCCAGGCGTTCCGGTCTCGCTGGGAACCATTCCGGGTCCGAACTGCGTGAATGGCGAATGGCGTCCTTGGGCGCTCGAGTTCTGGGGAGGCGACCTCTACATTGGCGGTATCTGTTCTGGTGAAAACGGTGGCACGATCAACGATGTCGATAGCTATGTCTACCGGATCGCTGATCCCTATAGCGCGGCTGGTCTAGCCGGTGCGCAGTTGGTGCACACCGAACCGCTCAACTACCTGAAAGATCCGGCCCGCGGTAACTTCCAGGGTACCGGCCCAGGGACCATGTGGCATCCTTGGCGTTCGAACTACGACCCGAATCTGAACTACCCCGCCGCGTTCGCTTTTGACGTGGGTGCACCGATGTTGGTCGATATCGAATTTGATGCGCAGGGTAATATGATCATGGGGTACCGCGACCGTGAGGCGGACCAGTTCTCCAACCGCGAACCCCTGCGTACCAACGTCGATCCGATGACCGGTATTTATACCGCACCATGCACCCGCCAACGCAAAGAAGTGTGGGCCAGTGGTGACATTCGCAAAGCGTGCTGGACGCCAAGTGCAAATGGACCGACCACGCTCAATAGCGCGCAAAATCCAATCGCGTCGCCCAATTTTGGTCAATGGATTGGCGAAGGCTTGATCGGCAGTTGTCCCCAAGGGATCAATAACGTTCCCGCCGGTAGCACAAACAACGAATTTTTCACTGGTGAATGGGCCCCGGACCACGCAGGCAGCACCACCGGCCATCTCGCGCTCAAACCCTGCACCCGCGAGGTCGCGACCTTGATGACGCGCCCATGGCAGTGGGGCTACAACGATCCGAACGGGGTCAACGGGCCGCCGGTCAACAACCTCAGCGGTTCTGAGGAGCGCCAGTTCAACAACCAAGGCATCCGCTGGATGAGCACCACGACCGGTGGTCCGGCCTCCGGTGACGACATCTCCAACGTCGGCATGGGCAATTGGTATCTGTCCTCCATCCGCATCACTGACAACAGTGGCACGGGCCGCACCCAAGGCGCGCCGAAAGGTGCCGCCCTCGGCGACATCGAAGTCAACTGCGCCTCCCTGCCGGTCCAGATTGGCGACTTTGTCTGGTGCGACTGCAACGGTGACGGCATTCAAGACGGTGGAGAGATGCCTTTGGAGGGCATTGAAGTCCGGGTATTCGACAACGACACCGGGACCCTGCTCGGAACCACTACCACCGATGCGAACGGTCACTATTTCTTTACTGTCGATGCCGATCTCCACCTCCGGCTGGAGTACGACGCGCCCTTCGCGCTCTCGCCACAGAACGTCGGAACGGATGACCTGCGGGATTCCGATGCCAACATTATCGGCGGTATCCCAACAATATTTGTCGGTTCGCGTCCGGGCTTCAACGACCAGACCCTCGATGTCGGTTTTCTGTGTTCCCCGCAGATCACCCTGTTGGATGACAACCCGCCAGATGTGGATTTAGGCTGTGTATACAATGCCGGCGTGGCCGAACTTTTCGTCGGTGATGTCAGCTCCATTTTCACCGTCGAGGTGCCGGCCGGTGCCGACTGCGCGGATGACGATGTGGTGATCATCAACACCACCACCAACATCGATGGCTGTTTCTACACGCTGACCCGGGTGTTCGATTTCCAGGAGATCTCCTGCTGCCCGCAAGTCTTCTGCGACATTACCCAAATGGTCTCCTTTACCATCGACCGCGAGCCGCCAAAAATCGTCACCACCAATCCTGATCGCTGCCTCGGTTGCCACGATATTTCCATCTGCCCGGTGGAAGACTTCGTCGCCGGTGCCGCACCACTCGCTGCCGACCTCGCCAGCGTAGAGGTACAGGACGGATGTGGGACCAACTGCGCCATCGACCTCTCTCTCTTTTGTGACACCTACACCACCAACGGCTGCCTGATCACGCTCGAACGAAAGATCCGCGTCGCCGATTGTTGCGGCAACGTCTCGGTTGCCGACATTCAATACACTATCAATTGCGATGCCCCGGAGATCATCTCCATCGTCGAAACCGGTGGATACCTTGGCTGTACCAACGCAACGGCGATCCCCGAACCCAACTGGAGCGATCTGGTCCATAATGTGGCAACGAGTGCGCCGTACGCGGCGTGTGTCGATGCCACCGATTTCACACTGCTCGATAACTCCGTCATTCTGGACGACGGGGCCGCCACTCTTGATAACTCCAGTTCGATCATGGCTATGGCCGATCTCTTGACCGACCCCGGATTTGACACCGCCAATCAGACGATCGGCGACACCACCCAAGACATTCCGAGTCACGGCCCTTCCAACACGTGGCTCATAACCGATGATGGTACAGGTGGTGCCGGGGATCAGTGGCGCATCTCGGCCGGCGGTCTCCTCCTGAGTCAGGCTGCATCTTCTGAAGCCCAAGCCGCGCTGCAGTGGGTCTCACACCCCGCCTGCACCCAGGCATCATCCACCGGTACACTCTGCTTTGAACTCGATTGGAATCAGAATGGATCCACGATCACCGATGAAATCGACCTTCAACTATTCGTCGTCGGATGGGACACCGGCCCGGCACCCCAGATGGATGTACAGAACAGTAATGTCGACAACGCCGCTGGCGGGGATGACCACTTCGACCTCAACAGCGGCACCCGTCTCGACGGTCAAGCTGGCGACGCCCCCATCATACTCGTCAACGACAACACCTCGACGTTCCCAGGTCTGACCGAGGGCGCCGGCCCCGAGAAATTCACCATCCCGCTTTCTCTGATCAATGGGGTCACCACCGGTTTCAATTTTTATGCGGTCGCCTTCTACGGCGAGGCCCGCGGCGGTGCGGACTTCCTCATTGATAACGTCCAACTCAGCTTTGATGATCCAACGATCGACCCCGCTTGCACAATCGTCACCGGCTGCTTCGAGACCGTACTGATGCCCAAATGCGCAGACTACACCGCTTGGACGCATGTCGAGGCCAATCACAACATTCCCGATGGCACCCGCGTCACCTACACGATTAGTGACGGCATGAGTACCATCATGACAAACGTCACCGGACCGTCCATCGGAACCTTGATTGATATCTCCGCCTTCACCACCAATGCCACTGCAATCACCATCACCGGTTGCTTGCACGGCGTCATCAACAGCCCCGTGCCTCGTGTGGATAGTCTGTGTGCGGCCAGCATCTGTCCGATCGGCGTCGGCACCTCGGTGGTTGATGTTGCCATTACAAATAATATTGCCTGTGAGGTCTCGGTAACTCGTACCTACTCTGTCACTGGCTGTTGCGATCAAGTCGCCACCCGCTCCGTCACGTGGACCTACAATCGGGAGCCGGATCTCACGGTCGGCCCGCTCGCCAAACTCGACCTCGGCTGCATCGCCTCAGTCAACCAGATCCCACCGGTCGACCTCACCATGCTTGCCGCCACCTCGGACTGTTCCATCGTGTCGATCCAAAAACTCGACCAGTCGGAACCGATGCTCGATGCCAACGGCTGCACCTGGTCCAACGAACGCGTGTTCGTGGTGGAGACGGTGTGCAGCGTCACCCAACTGGTTACCCAAGCGGTCTGCTGGGTGATCAACAACTCGCGTCCGGAGATTCTGGCCACCGCCAAAGACGCCGAACACTTCGGCTGCGCCACCAATGTGCCGCGCACCTTAGCCGAGTCCTTCGCCGCCCTCGAGATCGTCAACGCGACCCAGACCCAGCTCGTGTCCGAAGTGTTCATGAACCAAGGTTGCGACGTGATGGTGGTTCGAACGTGGCGCGTGGAAGACTGCTGCGGCAACTTCGACCGTGCCACTGAATCCTTCCTGTACACGCCCGCGTCCGAACTACTCGCGGACGCGACCATTAATCCCACCGTAGACGTTGGTTGTGTGACCTCGCTCAACCTCATTCCCAAGTCGCCGATGCTGACGATGCAGGCCTCCGGCAATGTCTTCTGCTACACCACGACCAATCGCTTCTTTGACGAACGCCTGCTCACGCGTTCCGATCCGCGCGGACTCCCGACGACCTTCCCGGTGACCTCGCCCGATGGCAGCTTTGTGATCACCGGTTCGCACATCAATGACGACAACGGCTTCCTGCTTGCGTCGACTGAGATGGTGACCGCTCAGTTCTCCTCGCCCGCCACCTTCTGTGTGACCAGCGACAACCTTAATACCTTCGATGGCTTCTGCATGAGTCCGGCACCGAGCGCAATTGTTCAAAACCCCTTGCATGTGGTCACCACCAACGCGGCGGGCATTTGCATCATGGGCGATGGCACAACCGGAACCGCCGATGCCAGCACCCTGATCTTTTCGAACGTGAGCTATATTAGCATCACCGGCGTTTCGGGCACCAGCGACTTCCGAATCAAGCCTGATTTTGTCTTCACTGAAGAACTCACCGAGTTCGTCGACGGCTCCGGCAACCTCATCTACGTCGACGGCAACGGCAACCAAGTGGCCCTTCCCGCGAACGCGGTCCTTTGTCGCCAAGGCTGCGACATCGACGTCAGTTTCGTCGGCACTCAGGCCACCACGACCGTGTTTGACGATCCCTGCCAGTCCGCCTTTGACCGCGTATATCAAATTGCCGCCAACTGCAGCACCTCGACCGTCACCCAGACCGTTCTTTACGTGCTGAACCAATCCATACCGCGCATCACCAGTGTGGCCGCCAACACCGACTTCGGTTGCGGTGGCGACTTGCGCTCCTTGGCCATGTCCTCCAACAGCGTCATCGCCGTGAACGCGACCTCCACCAACCTGGTTATGGAAAACCGGATCGTCGACGGCTGCCACGTCACCGTCATTCGAACATGGCGGGTCGAAGACTGCTGCGGCAACTTCGATTTGAAAGACGAAGTCTACACCTTTACCGACATTCAAATTCCCGTGGCTAGAATCCGTGTCACTCAAAACTGTGACGACTTCATGAACATCCGCGAAATCCAGGCGTTCTCCGCTGCCGGTGCCAATGTCGCACTCGCTGCCGGTGGCGCCAGCGCTACCGCCAGCAGTTCCGGTTCCGGCACGAATCCCGGAGGGGCGATTGACGGCGACACCAGCAGTGGCTGCTGTGCTAATTTATGGCATTCCGGCGGCGGACTCGCCGGCGAGTTCATCGAAATCACCTTGCCCACCCCTACCTCGTTGACTCAGGTCAATGTGCTGCCGCGTATCGGCTGCTGCCCGCGCCTCGCCAACTATATCGTGGAGTTTTTGGATGCTGGAGGCAATGTGATCTTCACCGAAAACCGCGTCAACGGTGCAGACTGCAGGAACGACGGCGGCAACGATGCCGACAACGTCTTTATTCCGACCACCGCGCCCACGTTCACCGCCTGCCCGACCGATCCGCTGATCATTGGCTGCATCACCTCCTCGAACCAAGTCCCGGCCACGATGCTCGACGCCACTAGCACCTGCGACGTCAGCGTCAATTCCGTCGATAGACCGCACGCGACGGTTGCCGGCACCTGCGGGGACTGGACCTTCGAGCGTGTATTCACCGCCACCGATATTTGCGGCGCCCAGGCAATGTGCACCCAGACCATCGTTTATACCCTCGATATTCCGCCGATTGCACCCACGCCCGAAGCCGTGTTCACCGCGACCTGCGTCGACCCGAATACCCTCCCTGTTGGTCTGCCCGCGTCCTTGCCCGGTGTGATGGTGAGCACCAACATCAGCACCAATGGTTGCGATGTCGCGATGACCCGTACCTACACCACCAACAATTGCTGTGGCGCGTTCGTGCAATCGAGCGTCACCCACACGTGGACCGAACTGCCGGCTCCACCGATCCTCATCGCCGGACCGTCCATCTTCCTTGGCTGCATTCTCTCGACCAACGCCATTCCGAACGCGTCCAACGCGAACATCATCGTCACCGCTCCCTGCGGCTTTACGGCAAATCCAGTGGTCACCACCGCTCCGGTGCTCGACGACGACGGGTGCATCTTCACCCTGACCAACACCTATTCGTACTCCGACCCTTGTGGGCAGACGTCGTCCTTGGACCAAATTATCACCTACATACTTGACCTCGTTCCTGAGATTACTGCCGTCGAGAAGGGCACCAATCTTGGTTGTGTAGCTGTTGGCACATTCCCGGCCACCAACCTTGCGGCGATCACCACCAAGAATGCGGACGGGCCGACCAACATTTCGGACGTGGTGATGACCAACGGCTGCGAAGTCATGGTCATGCGCACCTACCGAATTGAGAACTGCTGCGGTCGCTTCCATGAACGCACAGAAGTCTACACTTACACCCTCAGGCCCGAACTCGCGGTCACCGCGTTGGCCACGAACGACCTCGGCTGCATCCCCAACGTCTCGCTGATTCCCGAACCAAACCTCACGTTGGTCGCCGCGTCCTCCGAGTGCGCCTGGGTAGAGATCGCGTTCTCCCATGAGACCAACGCCGTTGCCGCCGCTGGCCTCTGCGCCACCGCCTCGGTCGAACGCGTCTACAGTGTCACCGACATCTGCGATTCGAATTTTATTGTCACCCAATCCATCACGTGGGTGCTCACCGAGCAACCACTGGTCACATCCACCGAACCCGACCAAAACTGGGGCTGCCAGGCCATGGATTGGCGACCGCCGACCAACGTCACCACCACCGCCGCCACTGGCACCAACATCACCGAGACCTTAGTAGCTGACGGCCTCGGCTGCGGCGTCACGCTGACCCGCGTTTACACTGCCACCAACTGTTGTGGTGGGTCGGACAGTCGCGTCACCACCCACACCTGGACGCCGACCCCCGACGCGATCAGTGTTACCTCGCTCGCCGACATCGAGGTCGGCTGCATCGGCAACATCAATCTGGTACCGCAACCGAACACCACCCTGATTGCCGCGTCCTCCGATTGCGCCGTCGCCTCGATCCAGTTCTCCCACGAGACCAACGCCACCAGCACCGTCTGCTCGTCCAGCGTCGAACGCGTCTACATTGCGACCGACACCTGCGAGTCTACGGCGACTGTTACCCAGCGGGTGTCTTGGACCCTCGACACCGCTGACCCGGAATTCATCTCCGTGCCCGTCGGCATCGACTACAGTTGCCCCGCCTTCGGCGGACACCTCGCCGGCCCGCCGACCCTGCCCGCTCCTTGGGACGGGGTGACCGGAATCAACTTCGTTGTCAGTAACTTCACCGAGGTGATCGACACAACGGATCCCTGCTTTGTGACCATCAGTCGCACCTACTCTCTCACCGATTGCTGTGATGACACCGCGTCGGCGACAGTCGTCTACACCTACATTCCGGTACAAGTACCGCCGGTGATTTCTGGCCCGGCCAGCCTCGCGCTCGGTTGCATCGACAACGAAGCCAGCGATGTGCCGGCACCGGACGACACCGCACTCAACGTCGTCTCCCTCTGCCCTGCGGTCCTCAGTCACGTCGCCGACAGCGTGCCGGTGACCAACGGCTGCGCCATCACCATCTCCCGTTCGTGGCAGGCCGTCAGCGCCTGCGACACCGGCACGTTTGTGCAAACGATCAGCTACACGCTCGACGACGCCGAACCCAAGTTCTCCAGTCTTCCACCGCTGTTCGATACCGGCTGCAATCTGCCGCAAGATGTCAGCGCCGACATCATCGTGCTCAACGTTTCGGTCACCGACAACTGCGACACCGCGATGAGCATCATGCTCACCGGTTCGCAGACCTCCAGCAACAACTGCCAGCGCACCATGACTCGCTCCTACATGGTGATGGACGACTGCGGCAACGGCGCCGTCGCCACCCTCACCCACACTT